>Ga0008836_100196_pt1 | contig 56213 bp, 51 predicted proteins | sample HotLakConsUCCR28_FD_62214 | JGI IMG/M metagenome (GOLD analysis project Ga0008836, IMG submission 62214) | Hypersaline microbial mat communities from Hot Lake, Washington, USA - Hot Lake Consortium UCC-R28 (Hybrid Assembly) ... | reverse complement strand
CAATGTACCAGTAAAACTGCTGAACACCATGGAGCCGGAGGCACCGGGTACCACCATAACCGGACCGGGAGGTGGTACCGTAGGGGTCAAGGCCATAGCAGCCAAGGATGGCATCACTGCCCTGAAGATCAAATCCAGCCGGATGCTGCTTGCCTATGGTTTTTTAAGGAAAGTATTTGAAATTTTCGAAAGGTACCGAACTTCCATTGACATGATCACCACCTCGGAGGTAGCCATTTCCCTGACCATGGATGATGTTTCCCACCTGAAGGCAATTACCGCTGAATTACAGAAATTGGGAAAGGTGGAAGTGGACCATCACCTGTCCATTATTTGTATTGTAGGCAACAATATCATGGAAGAAAAAGGGGTTTTGAATAAAATCATGGACAGTTTGGAACATGTTCCCCTGCGCATGGTTTCTTATGGAGGCAGCAGGCACAATGTATCCCTTCTCATTGATGGTAAACAGAAAGAACAGGTTCTTCAAAGCCTGAATCAAAGACTCTTTGAATTTGAATAAGCCAATGCCAAACGAAAGTAAGCCCGGTTTTCTGGAGCGGCTTAAAGTCAAGTGGGAACTTAACAGTATGTGGCAGGTGATGTTGGTGCTGATCGTTTTTGCTTGCACTGGATTTACTATTCTGTTCGTTAAAAAACCCATATTTGATTTCCTGGGTGTAGATACCCAAGGGGGAGGCTTTATAAAAACCATTATTTATTTATTGCTGGTGTTGCCTTTGTATCAAATATTCCTTTTGGTATATGGCTTTATTTTCGGGCAGTTTACCTTCTTTTGGGAAAAAGAAAAACAGTTTATTCGCCGTATAGGGAGATTGTTTTCCGGGAAAGCAAAAAAATAAAACACACTTTGTTCACCTTTTGAATGCATAGCAAGCCATGGCCAAACAAAGAGGCTTACCCTTGGATGAGTCGGAGAAAAGAAAATTGAGCAAGAAAAACCTGGCCAAACTTTCAGGTATTTTCAATTTTGCCCTTCCTTATAAAGGTTCCTTTATTTCCGGAATGGTGTTTTTGTTTTTCTCCAGTCTGATGCTGCTTACTTTTCCTTTTGTAGCGGGGAAATTGATAGATGCGGCATCTGGAAAAGAATGGATCATCAATGATATCAATGGTATAGCCTTTATCCTTTTAGGGATATTGTTGGTACAAAGTATATTTTCCTTTTTCAGGGTCTGGTTATTTGCTCAGGTGAGTGAAAAGTCCATGAGGGATATCCGGGTAGCCCTTTACGAGCGTCTGGTACGATTGCCCATGACCTTTTTTGATCAAAGGAGAACCGGAGAGTTGATCAGCAGGATTACATCTGATGTTTCCATGCTACAGGATACTTTTTCCATTACCCTGGCTGAATTGCTAAGGCAGGTAATCACCTTGCTGGTGGGGATTGCTTTCCTATTCTACACCACGCCAAGACTTACCCTTTTCATGTTAATTACCATTCCTGTTTTGGTAATCATTGCCATGATATTTGGCAGGTTTATCCGTAAGCTATCCAAAACCACACAGGACGAATTGGCTGCGGCCAATGTGGTGGTAGAAGAAACCCTTCAATCTATTGTCACCGTCAAATCCTTTACAGGAGAAGCCTACGAATCCAGGCGGTACCGTTCCCGTCTGGATAAGGTGGTGGATGTGGCTTTGAAAGCCGCAAGTTTCAGAGGCGCATTTATATCTTTTATCATTTTTGCTCTATTTGGTGGCATTGTAGCAGTTATTTGGTATGGAGCCACTTTGGTAAGTGCCGGGGAAATGAGTATAGGTGATTTGGTCTCTTTTGTTCTATATACCACCTTTATAGGTGGGTCCATTGCCGGTTTGGGTGATATCTACGGGCAGGTACAAAAAGCGATAGGTTCTTCGGAGCGGGTTTTGGAAATCCTGGATGAAGAAACGGAAGAATATGAATCTACCCTGGAGAACCGGAAGGTGGCAGGTGCCATAGCTTTTAAACAGGTTGTTTTTCACTATCCTACCCGTCCGGAATACCGGGTTTTGGATGGAATTGAATTTTCCATTGCTCCTGGTGAGAAAGTGGCCCTGGCAGGCCACAGTGGGGCCGGAAAATCCACCATTATTCAACTATTGCTCAAGTTTTATAAATTGGAGAAAGGGGATATTCTGTTGGACGGGCAATCTATTCGCCACTGGGACCCTCAAAAGCTTAGAAAAAACATCGGGATTGTGCCACAGGAAGTACTGCTGTTCGGAGGAAGTATCAGGGAAAATATTTTGTATGCCAGGCCTGAGGCAAATGAAGATGAGATAATTACAGCTGCCACTCAGGCCAATGCCTGGGAATTTATCCAGAGCTTTCCGGATGGATTGGATACGCTGGTTGGAGAACGGGGCATCAAGCTTTCAGGTGGTCAGCGGCAAAGAATAGCCATTGCCAGGGCCATTTTAAAAGATCCAGCCATATTGGTGTTAGATGAAGCTACCTCATCCCTCGACGCTGCATCAGAAGCGCTGGTACAGGAAGCGCTGGATCAATTGATGGAGGGTCGCACTACCATAATTATAGCCCATAGATTGGCTACCATCAGGAAGGTGGACCGGATTTATGTGCTCAAAGGCGGTAAAATAATTGAAGAAGGAAACCATGAAGAACTTTCTTCCCTGAGAGATGGGCATTATGCCAACCTGGTCAACTTACAGTTTGCTGAGGATGCTTCAAAGCCTTCAGACTGATATCCAAGCTTTTTACCTGATGAGTAAGCGCTCCCACAGAAATGAAATCCACCCCGGACTCAGCGACTGCCACTATGGTGGTTTCATCAATTCCCCCTGATGCTTCTGTTTCATACTGCCCGTCAATCATTTTTACCGCTTTCATCATGGTGGCAGGGTCCATATTGTCCAGCATGATGATATCTACTCCACCCTGATCCAACACCAATTGTACTTCTTCTAAACTTCTGGTTTCAATCTCAATTTTCAAATTCAGTTGTTGCTTTTTCAAATAAGCATGGGTGGATTTGATGGCCTGAGGAATGCCACCTGCAAAATCAATGTGATTGTCCTTGAGCATGATCATGTCATACAAGGCAAAACGGTGGTTTTTACCTCCTCCGATGGATACAGCCCATTTTTCCAACATCCGAAAATTTGGGGTGGTTTTTCGTGTATCCAGCAGCTTTGCACCCGTGTGTGCGATGAGATCGTTTAATTGTTTTGTTTTGGTGGCAATACCACTCATTCGCTGCATGCAATTCAAAACCAAGCGTTCTGTGGTCAAAATAGAGGCTGCTTTACCGGAAACAATCAGACCGGTTTCTCCTGCTTTTACGGACTGCCCATCCTTTAACAGCAACTGTACCTGTAAGTCCGGATCGTAATAATGAAATATGGTTTTGGCCAGTTCAAGCCCGGCAATTACCCCTGCTTCCTTGATCAAAAGGTTGGCTGAACCCTGCTGCCCGGAGGGTACGGCTGCCAGGGTCGAATGATCACCTTCTCCTACATCTTCGAGAAAAGCTGCCTGGATAAATTTTTGTAAACTTTCTTGGTTTAGGTAGTCCTGCATGATACCCCAAAAATAAGAAATATTCCCAACAGGAGCGCATTTATTACTGCCGGATAAGACCCATGCTGTAAATTATGAATTCGGCATTGTCCAATATTTTTCCCCGGATAAGTACCCTGTACTTTCTTTCTAAAGAATGGTAGGTCCCAATCAGAAAGGATAAATTATCACTGGTTTTCCCTTCCTGCTGCAAGTCAAAATCTTTGGCAGGGTTATTTCTAAAAAAATCCCGTAGGACAATTTCGGCTTGATTTCGGGAATAGTCTCTTTTGTCATTGTCAAGACTAATTTCAACCATATCATCAAGAAACCTGGAAACATCCCTGAAAGAGCCTTCCTGGAAGGCCACTTTAAGGGCTGAGCTTTCTTTCTGGGCCATGCTTACTGGAGCCAGTAAAGAGAAAAACACCAGAAGAAGTATAAAAATGGGGATTAAACGCAACATATGGAGCAAATATCAAATTTCAGGCCAAAAAGAACCTTTCGCAGATTAAATTCTACATTCTCTCCGGGATAAAACAGGGTGATTACTTAGCATAGATTATTGCCTAATTTACCAAGCCCTATGTATTATTATCTTATATTTGCGAGGCAATGAAATCCCGGGAATGATTGTCCCAAATGGGTGTCCGGAACCAATGTTTTAGGAAACGTCCGGAATTTTTGTTTGATTGTAACCAATAGAAAAAGACATGAATAAGAAAGTTTTATTAATGATTCTCGATGGATGGGGCATTGCCCCCATTCCTGAAGTCTCTGCGATTGATAAAGCCAAAACACCATTTATCGACAGCCTGTATGAAAATTATCCTCATTCAAGATTGGATGCTTCAGGTTTGGCTGTCGGGCTTCCGGAAGGTCAGATGGGGAATTCTGAAGTTGGCCATATGAATATTGGGGCGGGCAGGGTTGTCTATCAGGACCTGGTAAAAATCAACAAGGCGGTAAAAGAAGGAGACCTGAACGAGCATCCTGTGCTGAAGAGAGCTTTTGCCGAAGCACTTCGGGATGGTAAGAAAGTCCATTTAATTGGTCTGGTTTCTGACGGAGGAGTTCACGCACACCTTTACCATTTAAAAGGATTATGCGATGCTGCAAAAGCCAATGGATTAGAGGATGTTTTTATCCATGCCTTTACGGATGGAAGAGACACTGATCCTAAAAGTGGCGTAAGATTTTTGGAAGAGTTGAAAAACCACTGTGAAGGATCTGCCGGAAAATTAGCTTCTATTATTGGCAGGTATTATGCCATGGATAGGGACAGGCGTTGGGAGAGGGTAAAGCTGGCCTATGATGCCATGGTAAATGGAGAAGGAGAGAAATCCAAGGACATGCTCTCCGCCATCAGGAAATCTTATGCAAATGGCGTAACAGACGAGTTTATCCGGCCTATCATTCAGGTGGATGAGGAAGGAAAGCCTCTGGCTACCATAGCCGAAGGTGATACGGTGATTTGTTTTAATTTCAGGACAGATCGGGGCAGGGAAATTACCGAAGTCCTGACCCAAAAAGATTTTCCGGATTATAACATGAAAAAGTTAAAACTAAACTATGTTACTTTTTCACTTTATGATGAAAATTTCAAAGGGATATCTGTAGTTTTTGAAAAAGATAACCTACGTAATACCCTGGGAGAGGTATTGGAAAAACACGGTAAAAAACAAATCAGGATCGCAGAAACCGAAAAATATCCCCATGTCACCTTCTTTTTTTCCGGCGGCAGGGAAAAACCCTTTGAAGGGGAAAACCGGATACTCTGTAATTCTCCCAAAGTCGCTACCTACGATTTGCAACCGGAAATGTCTGCGCATGAAATCGCCAAGAAAATCAATCAGGAACTCCCCAAAAAAGAGGCGGATTTTATTTGCCTGAACTTTGCCAATGCGGATATGGTAGGACATACCGGCGTTTTTGAAGCGGCAGTGAAAGCCTGTGAGGCCGTGGATGAATGTGCGGCATCTGTCATCGAAAAGGCCCTGGAAAATGATTATACCATCATTGTAATTGCAGATCATGGCAATAGCGACTGCATGATCAACCCGGATGGCACACCCAATACTGCCCATACCACGAATCTGGTCCCATGCATCATGGTAGACAAGAATGACCGGCTGGAGGTAAATGATGGCAAATTGGGAGATTTGGCACCAACCATCCTTCAGTTGATTGGAATCCAAAAACCTGAAGAGATGACAGGGAATGTGCTGTTGAAGCATTGAGCATTATGAAAAGCAGCCTGAAAGGTATTTTATGGCTCATGGTTTTGGCCTATTTGGGTGTAGCCTGTACGGAGGAGGAGTCAGTACCCTTTTCCAACCCTACTCAGATTGATGCCTATTTTCCTATGGCTGATTTTCTTGAACAGAAAATTGCCCAGAGTGCAGGAACTGATGTGTCCAAGACCATTCGCTTTAATGATGAAGAGGAACGGGTAAAATTTATTCCTGACAAGGAAGCCTGGAGAAAGGAATTGGATTTCTTTTTTCAATCGGATATCAATAAAGCCGCCTTGGCCTCCTCCTATGAGACCAGGGAAGAAGACAACTTGTTGATTCATGCCCTGAAACCAGGTGAAAAAAACAATATCCGTGAGATCAAGGTGAGCAAAAAGGAAGGAAAGGTAAGGGAGATTGGTATTGTAGCGATCAAGAACAATCTCTTTTACCATTCCGAAGTTTACGGAGAATTGACATTTGATGAAAACGAGCAGCTTTCTACCTATAGCCTTGAAGGAGACCAGAAAGTCTGGTTTCTGACAGCCACCAGCCTGGAAGTACAAGCTGAAATAGAAGAGTAAACCATTTTGAGGGTGCAGAAATGCTTCATTTTCGTAGCCTTCATTGTTCCGGTGAACAAAAGATGTAGGCTTGATACCGCTTGATACCCTGGTGCTTTTTTCAATCAACTACTTTAAATCCAAAAATTAACTTGGGAGAGCTATTTCATGCCCATATAGCCCTTGCCCTGAGGTATCCTCTTTTATTATAATCCTTGTAATTTCTGGTCGTTTCCGGTACGCTGGGCATGCTGAAACGAAACCACATACAAAATTTCAGGTTAAATCAAGTTAGCCCGCAAATGCAAAAAAGACCAGCCAGGTAATCAATAGAATGGGCAGTAAAATGGGTACGGAAAACCTCAGGATATAGCCAAAGAAAGAGGGCATCTTGATCCCGCTTTGTTCGGCAATGGACTTCACCATAAAGTTAGGACCGTTTCCTATATAGGTCATGGCGCCAAAAAACACTGAAGCAATGGAAATGGCCATCAGTTCAAAGGAAGATTCCAGATAGTTGTCCATGGCAAAATCCTTTACATCTTGAATAATATTGATATCCGCTCCCTGAGAGGCCATGGCTGCTGCAAGGAAGTTCAGGTAGGTTGGCGCATTGTCAAGGAATCCTGACAGAAATCCTGTACCCCAGTACAGGCTATTATAAGTGATCATGGCTGCACCTTCTTCAGATTGGGCGAAGGTCCCTACCAGTTCAAGTGCAGGCATCATGGTACCGAATATGCCGATAAAGATAAAGGCAACCTCCCGGATGGGTTCAAAATTAAATTCGTTGCCCTGAAGGGCTTTTCTATCTGCAAACCTGTAAGAGAAATAAGCAACCGAAAACATGATGGTTTCTCTGATAAAACTGAATTTCTGACCATCATAGTGAATGGCAGGAACCCAATCCAGAACATTGGGGTCTAAAAAAACAGAAATAATAATGAGCAGCAACCAAAAGAAATTTTTGGTACCTGTAAGTGAAATTTTATTAGAAAAGTGATTTTCCTCTTCCAACTCTCCATTGCTGCCATTTTTTCCAAATTTTCTATCCACCAAATAAAATATGATTGACAGGATCGTTAAAGCCAGTATCCAGGCTGGCCAGTTGTGTTCCAGGGTCCAGAAAAATGGTACACCTTTAAGGAAACCCAAGAAAAGCGGGGGGTCTCCGATAGGGGTCAAGGATCCCCCTATATTGCTCACCATAAAAATAAAGAAAATAATATGGTAGGGTTGGATATTGTGTTTATTCAGTCGGATAAAGGGTCTGATCAGTAACATGGATGCGCCGGTGGTTCCTATGAGATTTGAAATCAATGCACCGATCAGTAGCAAAATGACATTGGCAATAGGAGTAGATTGCTTGTCTACCTGAATTAATATCCCGCCAGAGGCAATAAATAGGGATGCGAGTAGGGCAATGAACTGAACGTATTCTGCCAGCGCATGTACTGGATTGTGTACATTGTGCAGGACAAACAGGTAATAAAGTACAACAATAACGGCCAGACTGACAGCGATCTTCGGGTAATGGTGGTGCCAGAAATGCTCATAAAATAAGGGGCCGGTAGCAATCATCAGGAGCAATAGGGCAAATGGTATGACCAGCCATCCCGGTGCGTGGCCATGGCTGTCTTCATGGGCAGGTCCAAGTGCAGATTGCAGAGAGTTTTCTGATTCCTGTGAAGGTGTTACTTGTTCCTGCGCCTGGGCAATAAAGGAAGGAGAAGGTAATGAATGGGCAACAATGACGTTTGGTGCCCCAATCATTAACAAACCAAATAGGAGGAGCCATGAAGCTAAATATCTCTTCATTCACTTGAAATTATTGTTCGAAGTATGATTAAGTCAGGTCTTTTCAAGCGTATTGAAAAAACAATTGGTTAAAATAAATTTCCCTAAACTAGTTATTTTGTCTATTAGGTACCAAATTATTTCACGAGAGCGGTCAAAAAACATGGTGTTTTTTGACCGCAGATTTTAAAAAGGTGATTATTGTAATTGTTGAAGGGCAATTTCCAATGCCGTTCTGGATATTTGTGCCTTTTTAGGATTGGTTTCATGACATTTTTTTAGTGCCTTGAAGATCGTTTTACTGACATCCTGAAAAATGGCCTCATCCGTGAGCAGCGCCTTATCCGACATGAGGTAGGCAGCCATTCTTGCAATACCCACATTGGAAATAAAATCAGGGATCAGGGAAATCTGTTCATCGGCCAAAGTACTCACGGGACCCATAAAAATATCATTTTCATCAAAGGGAAAATTGGCTCCACTGGCAATCAACTCCAATCCACCGGATATCATTGTTTCCAATTGGGATTTGGATAGCAGTCTGGACTTGGCTGCAGGGATAAATATGTCCGTGGGTATTTGCCAAATGGCTTCCTGCCCCTCCTCAAAAGGGATCAGCTTACCGCTCTTCAATTTATTTTTCTCTTTGTTGACAAATAGTTCAATGATATCATCTGTGTGAAGTCCATTTTTGTCTATGATGGCCCCTTCCAAAGAGATGATCCCTACAACATTGACCCCGGCCCTGGAAAGAAAATAAGCCGTGGCTGATCCTACATCGCCCCAGCCCTGAATGATGGCCTTTTTTCCCTTTACGGAACCTCCCCAGAGTTTGTAATAATGTAATACCGACTCGGCAAGTCCATATCCGGTGATCATGCGGCTGGCCTGAATTTTAGATGTAGCCGATGGGGAGAAATCCTGGTTTTCAATGATCTTGGAAAGCCCATACCTCAACTGGCCGATTTTCCTGATTTTATTGGGTTCTTCTGCTTTGTAATGCGCATTGACCACTCCTTCCTGTGGATGCCATAACCCATAATTTTCTGTCAAGGGAATCAATTCTTTATTTTCATCGATGTGGATGCCTGCTCCTGTGCCAAAGTAGCTTTTCAGAATGGGAGAAACCACCCTAAACCATCTTTTAAGTACAGCTTCCTTCCTCGGATCTTTTGGGTCGAAATTAATGCCTGCTTTTGCACCCCCGATTGGTGGACCGGAAACTGTATATTTGATTTCTGTATTTTTTGCGAGTTGGATGACTTCGTTCTTTTCCAATCCTTTTTTCATTCTTGTGTCTCCACCGGCAGCATTTCCCCTGAGTGAATTGATCACCAGCCATCCTTCTGCCTCGGACTCGCTGTCACTCCATTCAAAAACAATTTCAGGTTGCTGATTTTCAAATTTTTTAAGCAATTCTCTCATGAATTTTTTGGTTTAGATTCAGTATTCAGGTAAAAATCCATACATCGTACCACCGCAACTGTCCCTGGAAGCAGCGGTTACCGAAGCAAGGCAATTGTTTTCTCCTCTCCATCTCAAGACCCCCAGGAAGGCAAAGACCAATGCTTCCTTGAAATCAATGATTTGGCTTTCAGGGAGGCTTAGGGCGATCCGGGGGGTGATTTTAGCGGAAAGTTTTTCTATAAAAAAAGCATTATAGGCTCCGCCTCCGGTCACCAATAATTGCTGGGATGGTGCAGGAGTTTTATGCTGAAGCATGATCTCCGACAGGCATCTGGCAAAATGTTCTGATAAGGTCGCAAGCAGGTCTGGAATAGAGGCATCAGCTGCTTCCAGGACAGGGATGAAATACTTTTCTATGTCTTCTCTTCCCAGGGATTTTGCACCTGAGATTTGGTAGTAAGGCAGCTTTTGCAAAGCAGAAAGCAGCTGAAGATTTACCTTTCCTGTTCTGGCAAGGTCTCCATTGGCATCATAGGGCTTACCGGCCTTTTGTGCAAAATGGTTGAACAGCAGATTGAATGGACAGGTGTCAAAAGCCAGCCTTTGGTCATTTACCTGCATGGAAATATTGGCTATGCCGCCCAGATTGAGGGCAAAATCATAATTTGCGAAAAGGAGGGCATCCCCTACAGGTACCAATGGGGCCCCCTGTCCACCCAGGATCACGTCTAACTTTCTAAAATCATTGATCACCGGTAAACCGGAAGCTTGCCAAAGGGCATATCCATTTCCAATTTGTTTGGTCATTCCCCTGTCAGGCTGGTGGAAGACCGTATGGCCATGTGATGCGATCGCTGAGGGTCGAAGGCCATTGGATACGCAAAAATTTTTCACTTCATGGCCCATCCAGGTTCCGAACTCCAGGTCTAAAATCTCAAGTGCTTGGGCATCCATCAGGTGCGCTGACCGGAGAGATTGCCCCAGCTCGTGCGGAAAAGGAATAGTAGTAGCTTTTCGGATATCAAAAGTCCAGGATTCCTTTTTGGTAAATTGACAAAAAGCCAGATCCAGTCCGTCTCCTGAGGTTCCGGACATGAGTCCGACCAATTCATACCGATAAGGTTCATTCATGGGTTAAAGTTTGTTAAAAAGAACTTTCCAAATCTAAAAATAACATTTCATCAATCAGCCTCCAAAGTAAATTGACTAATTTTGAAGTGGTTTTCGAAACGAAATGAAAAAGGAACTCAGGCATTGGACAGTAGATATGGGAAACACCAGGATTAAATGTGGTGTTTTCTTAGAGGGTGAATTATTGGAATCCAATTCTTTTACAGATCTTTTGTCCTTTAAAAATTATTTTAGACCGGAAGTGGATGAGCAGGTGATCATGTCTTCCGTTAAATGGAGTGAAAATGAGTTGAAAGAAACCTTCAAAATTCCATTCCTTTTTTTTGACCGGAATACCCCACTGCCTGTAATTAATGATTATGCCAGTCCTGAAACGCTGGGGCTTGACCGGATAGCGGCAGTGATTGGCGGCAGGCACTTAAAAAAAAGCGGACCCATTTTATGCATAGATCTGGGAACTTGTATTACCTATGATTTTCTGGATGAAAATGACCGGTTTAAAGGAGGGGCAATTTCTCCCGGACTTTCCCTGAGGGCCAGGTCCATGCATGAATTTACTGCCAGACTGCCTTTGGTAGAGTTGCCAGGTAAAAATATTCCTGTGACAGGGACGGATACAGTAAGCTGTATGCAGTCAGGAATCTTTCATGGGGTAATGGGTGAAATGAAGGAATATATTCGGTATTACCAGAAAGCTTTCGGAGAAGTTCATGTCTTTATTAGTGGAGGGGATGCCGAAATCTTTGAAAGCTTAATAAAAGACCACATATTTGTAATCCCCAATTTGGTTCTATACGGATTGGATAGAATTTTAACATACAATGTCGAAAAATAAATTATTATTGGCTACCCTCGGTTTTTTCCTTGGATGTGTTGCCATCCCTAATCATAGTCTGGCTCAATTTACCTCATCAACCTATAGTTCTTTGGGAGTGGGGGTTTTCAATAACTCCGGTCTCACCCAAAACCAGGGCATGGGAGGAATGGGAATTAGTTTTGGCAATAGTTTTAGCGTCAACCATGTAAACCCGGCCATTTCCGTTAAAAACGGAGCCTATAGTTTTCAGGCAGCTTTCAATTACAACCAATTGTCGGCAGCCACATCCTCCAATACTGAAATTCTGGATGGGGGTGGACTAAGTTATGTAGCCATGTCTTTCCCTGTAGTACCCCGAAAATTCACCATTGGATTGGGCTTGAATCAACTTACAGGTGTAGACTATAACATTACTGTCAATACTCCGGTCACCAATACCGATTTGGTATCTCAAAACATCATAGATGGTAGGGGGGGACTAAGTCAGGTGTATTTGCAGAGTGGATTTCAGGTCTACAAAAACCTAAGCCTGGGAGTGGAAGGAGCCTATACTTTTGGCTCAACCATCAGAACCAATCAGTTGGATTTGCTGGATGAAAACCTGAATGGCATAGGAATCTCCTCCGAATATTACGAAAGGCTGACTTTCAGTGATGTCACATTTAAGGGGAGTTTGTACTATGCCCAGCAAATTGGTGAGCAGAAATACCTGAATTTAGGTGCCATTTATCATATTTTTGGGGACATTAGTGGAAAAGAATTTGCAAAAATGGCAGAATCAGGCCAAGCTAGCATTCCAAATTCTCCCGGAGATGTGATTTCAGATGATGTTTCTGGAAGTATTTTATTACCTAATAAGATAGGTTATGGTGTTACTTATGAAAAAATCAATAAATTTGCTATAGGTGTAGAAGCGCAGTTTCAGGACTTTACTGATTACAGGGGTTTTAATGCTGCTCAAAGTAACCTGGGAAATGCCTTTAAACTATCACTGGGAGGCCAATACATACCCAATGCGTTCTCCATTGAGAGCATGTTGAGTAGGTCTACTTTCAGGGCGGGTATAGAGTATGAGCAATTGCCCTACCTGCTGAACCAAAACCAGATTGATGATATTGGCATTAATTTTGGTACTTCACTACCGATATACAGTTTATCGTTACTGAATTTGGCAGTGAAGGTTGGGACAAGGGGAACAGTAAACGATGGATTAGTAAGAGAAAATTATTTTAAAGTTTCTTTAGGAATATCAATAAATGACAACAGTTGGTTTTACAAAAAAGTATTTGAATGATGTTGACAAACATGAAAATTAAATCGGCAATTATCGGATGTTTGTCCTTCCTCCTGGTAGGACTAGTACAGGCTCAGGAAAATTGGAACTGGCCATCGGATCCACAGATGGAAGCCAAGGCCAGGGAATACAATGCGGCTTACAATGATTATTTGAAATCGGAAGAGTATTTGAAAGCCAAGAAGCCATTAAACTGGCTGCTGGTGAATGCTCCGGATTTGAATCAGGCCTTGTATATCAATGGAGTCAAAGTATACGCAGGAGCTTCAGAAGCAGCTACAGATGAAGCGGATATTGCTGCTTTTCAGGATTCGGTTCTAACCATTTATGACATGCGGAAGGAATTGTATGACAATGAGCCCAATTGGATTGCTAACAAGGCTTATTATGCCTATAAGTTTTATAAGGCAAATAAAGAAAAAGTGGCCATCGCCGTCGAGCTTTTTGAGAAAACCATAGAAATACATGGTAAACTGGAGCCATCTTCGCTGAATGCGGCCTATTTTGATGCGGTATATAGAAATTTCGCCTATAACAAGGCCTATACTCCTGAAGAAATCATTACCAAATATGAATTTATCACCAGCAAGTTGGATGAAGATGAGGCTGCCGGTGTAAATGTAGCGACCTCCAAGTCCACACTGGAGCAATTGCTTGGTGCCATGGATATCATCAACTGTGATTTTATTGAAAACAACATGGGTCCCAAACTGATGGAGGATCCCACTAACCTGAAACTGGCCAAGCAAGTATTTCAATACGCCATCAAGGAAAAATGTACCAGCAGTGATGTCTTCCTTGCTGCGTTGGAGACCATAGACAATGACAGCCCCACTTTCAGTACTTCTCAGGTAAGGGGAATGCGCTACATGCAAAATTCAGAGTATGCCAAAGCAGGTGAGCTATTTGAGAAGGCGCTTACCTTGGCAGAAACCGATGAGCAGAAAGCTGAGATCCACTGGGACATGGCTAAAGTCCACGCAAATCTGGGCAGAAAAAGCCAGGCCAGGTCTTCAGCCCTCAAAGCTGCTGAGATGAATGAAGAGAGAGAGGCGGATGCCCATTCCTTTATTGCCGGCATGATCATGTCTTCTTCCAATGAATGTAAAGGAGGAGAGAGTCGTGTAAAAGATTACTCCATTTACATTGCCGCTTATAATGAGTATGCCAAGGCAGGGAATAATGAAGGAATGGCCAATGCAAAATCCAGGTTCCCTTCAAAAGAAGAATTATTTACGGAAGGTTACCAAGTAGGTGATTCCATCAATACCGGCTGCTGGGTAGGTCAGACCGTGAAATTAGCAACGAGAGATTGATACATACCAACCAAAGCCTGAATGATCAGGATTTATAATCAAAAAAGGCGGTAATCTTACCGCCTTTTTTGATTTAGAATAAAGGCAGCCGGGCCTCCATTTTATGAAATCGACACGATTTAAATCATCATTAAACACACAGAGCAATGATTATTTTAATCGTCAAAGATTCCATGTGGCCTATTAAAAAAAATATAAACACATGAAATACTTAAGAGAAAAGAAACATAATTGAGCCTCATTCGTCAAATGATTCAGTAATGCTTGTTTAAAGTAGGTATTCCTTTAAAAAATGTACTTACCTTTGTGTCAATATTATGGCTTTAACCAGTTTGAATCATATAACCGGAATCAGGAAAAACAATTTTCCTGATTGGTTTTCCTTTAGAGGTCTGAATGGGGTCATGCTTCTGTTGGTTGTGGCGGCGCTTATTTCCTGCAGAGAAGACGTAGATAAAAGTCAGCTGGAACTTTATGAGGGGCCAATTAGAACCAGTTTTCAGATGGAATTGCTGCACAGTGATTCTGCTTTGGTAAGGACCAAATTGATGGCGGATAAGCAGCTTGAATTTAGAAATGGGGACAATGAGTTTCCGGAAGGGATCCTGATTCATTTCTTTGAAAAAGACGGCACCTTGAGCACTACCATTCGTGCCGATCGGGGGTTTTATGACCGGAAAAATAACCTGTATAGGGGAGAGGGAGATGTGCAGGTGAATAATTTATTGAAAGAGCAAAAGTTGTCCTCCGAAGAACTTTTCTGGGATCGAAGTAAAAAGAAAATCTATACCGAAAAATTTGTAACCGTAGAAGAGCCTGACAGGATCATCAAAGGTACAGGGATGGAAGCAGATGAAGGTTTCAATGATTATAAATTTAAAAAAGTGACAGGAATAATTGAGAATGTCCTTTAAACCAGGTAAATGAAAATAACAGGCACCATTTTATTGGCATTGGCAGCCGCCCTGGTGGTAATCGGGGCTCACCTTACCATGAAAGCAGGTATCATGGCCTCCTATCCGTTGTTCATGTTTGCTGTAGTTTTGTTGTTTTGGCACATGTACCGCAAAAATAAAGTGGAAGAGTCAGAGAACAGTCAGGAAAAACCTGGCAGTAAGAAAAGAAATAAAAACTGATGTCAGATCAATACTTATGGATGGTGCTGATAAGTTTGTTCTTTTCAGCATTGTTTTCCGGAATGGAGATTGCCTTTGTGTCAGCCAACCGGCTTCACATCGAACTGCAAAGCAAGCAGGGAAAAATATCCGGAAGAATATTAGCGAATTTTGTTCAGAACCCAGGGCAGTTTATCGGAACTACCCTGATGGGGAACACCATCAGCCTGGTCCTTTACGGGATTTTCATGGCCTACCTATTGGGTCCCCCTATTGGTTATTTGCTACCGGATTCCCTGAATACACAGGCAGGCGTAATGATCGTACAAACGGTTGTGTCTACCATCATTGTATTGATTACGGCAGAATTTTTACCCAAAAGTATTTTTATTCTGAACCCTAATAACCTGCTTTCGTTTTTTTCTTTGCCTTTTGCGGTTATTTATTATGTTCTGTACCCCATCGTTTGGGTAGTGGTCGGACTTTCCAAGTTTGTTATTGTCAGGGTGCTTAAGTTGGAATACAATGAGGAGAAACCAGCTTTTACCATCACTGATCTAAACCGTTTTATTCAAAATTACCTGGATCCCAAAGGGGTGGACCTGGAAATTGACGCAAAGATTTTTGATAATGCCGTAGACTTCAAGAAAGTTAAAGTAAGGGAGTGCATGGTACCCCGAACCGATATTGTTGCTGTAGAGGTAGAGGACCCCATTGCAGAGTTGAAGGAGGTTTTTGTAGAGAGTGGTCACTCAAAGATTATCATTTATAAGGAGACGATTGATGATGTGATCGGTTACTGTCACCACCTGGAGCTTTTTAAAAAGCCCAAATCACTTGAAGACATCCTGACCCCTATTATCATTGTTCCTGAATCTGCTCTTGCCAATGAGCTGCTGGTTCAATTTATCAAAGAAAGGAAAAGTCTGGCATTGGTTGTGGATGAGTTTGGGGGGACCAGCGGAATAGTGAGCATGGAGGATATTATCGAAGAGATTTTCGGAGAAATAGAGGACGAATATGACAATGATGACCTGATCGAACAGCAAGTATCGGAAAATGAATACCTGCTAAGTGCCAGGCATGAAATTGATTTTATCAATGAGAAATATAATTGGAATTTGCCTGAGGGAGAATTTGAGACCCTGGCAGGATTTATCCTTTCGCTGACCGAAAGGATACCGCAGAAAGGGGAGTCTGTCAACTATGGTCCTTTTACTTTTACCGTGGTCTCCAAACAGGATCACAGAATAGATACCATCAAAATTAATATAGAATAACCGGTGTTGTGGAAATACTTGATTTATAGATGCTGTAATATTTTGAATTTACCGCTATATGTAATTATTTTGCGACACTTCAAAAAACAGGAGAATGGCATTAATAAAACAAATTAGACAAAGAACAGGTCTCGCAATCGGTGTTATTGCAGTGGGACTAATTTTCTTTTTAGTAGGAGGAGATATACTGGGCCCGAATTCCATGATTTTGGGATCCGGCAGAACCACTGTAGGAGAAATTGCCGGTGAGGACATTTCGTATGACGAATATGTTCAGAAGATTGAAGAAACTAAAATGAGGTTTCAGCAAAGTACGGGTAGAAACCCAACTGAAAGTGACCTGTCAAGCATCAGGGATCAGGCCTGGCAAGCGCTGGTGGTCGAAAAGATTTTTGCCGTTCAGTATGAAGAATTGGGATTACAGATTTCTGATGAGGAATTGGTAGATATGGTTCAGGGCAAAAATATCATTGGTGAACTGAGACAACAATTGACCAATCCTGAAACAGGAGAATTTGACAGGCAGCAATTGATTACTTTTTTGCAGTCTTTGGAAAGTGCCGATCCTCAGCAGCAGGCTTTTTGGGCACAGCAGGAGAAGATGTTTGCTGATTCACGCTTGCGAATAAAGTATGACAATATGCTGGCTGTATCTGAATACGCTAATAATGCAGAAGCCAGGTTGCAGCACAAGGGTGCCAACACAATTGCTGATGTCAGGCACATCCATATTCCCTATTACACGGTGTCTGATTCTCTGGTTCAGGTCAGTGATTCGGAGATCAGATCCTATATCAGCAAAAACCAGGAGAAATTTAAGGTGACCGAAAGCAGGGGATTGAGGTATGTTCGTTTTCCCCTACACCCCAGCGCAGAGGATTCGGCAGCTGCTTTAGACCAGATCAATGGTTTGATAGCAGAGTTGAAGGAAACAAATAACGACTCGGCGTTCGTCGTAAGAAATTCGGAAGCACAAAATCCATTTGTTACGCTAAACCCGGGGGACCCTCTTCCGGAGAACCTTACCAATAATGTGGAGGAACCGGAAGAAGGAGTGGTTTACGGACCCTTTTTAAGTAACTCATCCAGTTATGTAGCCTATAAGATTACCGAACGATTTGATGGCGATCCCCGGATGCGAGCAAGTCATATTTTACTGAGTATTGAAGGTATGTCAGATGAGGAAAAGGAGCAGGTAAGACTACAGGCCATGGATATATTGGCTGAAGTCAATGAAACCGGCAACTTTGAAGTTGCAGCTGCTCAATATGGTCAGGATGCTACTTCTCAGCGTGGAGGGGACTTGGGCTGGTTTTATCAGGAAGATTTTGTCACGGAATTTGCAGATGCTGTTTTCTCCGTCAATACAACCGGAGTCATCAATAGGCTGGTAGAAACAGAATATGGGTACCATATCATTAAAGTTACGGAACTGCAGCAGACCCTGACCCAGAAAGTTGCTGTGCTTGAAATGGAATTGATTGCCAGTGATATCACCAGGAATGACGTGTTCAGGAATGCCGATTATTTTGCAGCCAACTCTTCCAACCCATCTACATTTGAGTCTAATGCTGAAAGAGAAGGGTATGAGATTTTGTCCGCAAACAATGTAGAACCTACTTCTCGCTCCCTGAATAACATGACTGGAGCAAGGGAAATTGTCCGATGGGCCTTCAATGATGCATCCATTGGCAAAGTATCTGATGTTTTTGAATTGGAAGATGCTTATGCGGTGGCTTTGTTATCGAACGAAACTGAGGAAGGCGATGGCAGCATCAATGATCCTGAGATCAAGGCTCAGGCCAGTCAGGAATTGAGAAATGATAAAAAGGCTGCTTATATTAAAGAGAAAATTGAGGGACTGGAAACCCTTGAAGCCATGAAGGAAGCATTTCCTGATGCTTCTATCGGTTCAACACCTGATTTGAAGTTAAATGCCAGCACCTTGCCTGGGGTAGGGTTTGCACCAAAAGCTGTAGGAGCCATATTTGGCCTGCAGGAATCAGGAGACCGGACAAAACCTGTTCAGGAGGATATTGGTGTGATTGTCGCAGAGTTGAATAGTATCATTCCAGCATCTGAAATTGCCGATTATACCCGCTACCAAAATGAGATAACAAATAATGCTTCCCAAAGGACTTCCTACATGATCATGATGGCGATGGAAGAGCTGGCAGGAGTTAAAGACTACAGGTATAAATTCTTTTGATTATTACTAAAAATACCTTTAATGGGATCCCATTCTTTCTAAGAATGGGATTTTTTTGTTTTTGGGGATTTTATTTTCCTGAAATTTGGTTGAAATTAATATGGAAAGGAATTTTGACACCTTGGCATTTAAGGAAAAGTTGGAAAACCAACATAGTTTTCCAGCTTTGTATATGTTTAAGTTTATTGTTCCCAGTGGGAAAGAGAATAAAATTGCTGCATTGCTACCCAATAATGAGATGAAGTTAAAGTCTTCATCTAAAGGGAATTACGTTAGTGCAACCATCAAGGCCATGATGCCTGATAGTCAATCTATCATAGACGTGTATGAAAATGCTGCCAAGATTGAAGGAGTCATATCACTTTAAAAAAACTGATTTATGTGGAAAGAAGAAAATAATAAATTGACGCAAACCTTTGAATTTAAGGACTTTACGGAAGCATTTGCCTTTATGACAAGGGTAGCCTTTCTGGCAGAAGCCCACGGTCATCACCCCAACTGGAGTAATGTCTACAATAAAGTTCAAATAGAGCTGACCACGCACGATCAGGGGAATACCATTACCGAAAAAGACAGGAAGTTGGCAAAGGCCATAGAGGGTTTGGATTAATGGATGATAGTTCTTCTGTTCGCTTGTATTTGGTTCCAACCCCTATAGGTAACCTGAAGGACATTACTTTAAGGGCATTGGAAATTCTTAAGGAAGTGGATGTGATTTTGGCGGAAGATACCAGGACATCTGGGAAATTGCTAAAGCATTATGACATCAAAAGGCCATTAGAAAGTTATCATATCCACAATGAACATAAAAATGTCACCCGCATTTTGGAAAGGATGTCGGGAGGTATGGTTTTTGCTTTGATTACTGATGCAGGCACTCCCGGCATATCAGATCCCGGGTTTTTGTTGGTAAGGGAAAGCATAGCCTCTGGTTTTGATATTTGTAGTCTACCCGGAGCCACAGCTATTATTCCTGCGCTTGTCAATTCCGGACTTCCAAATGATCGCTTTGTGTTCGAAGGTTTTTTGCCTCATAAAAAAGGCCGAAAAACAAGGATTGAGGCTTTGGTTTCTGAAAGCCGGACAATGGTATTTTATGAATCTCCTTATCGCCTTATAAAAACCCTGCAACAGCTTGCAGAGGCATTTGGTCCGGATAGGCAGGCCTGTGTATCCAGAGAGATCACAAAATTGCATGAAGAAAATATCAGAGGTAGCCTGGATGAGTTGTTGAATTATTATCAGGAACACACCCTGAAAGGAGAAATAGTACTTACAGTGGCTGGAAAATAAGTAATATGGAATTAGACAATATCACCCAACAGGTAGCAGATCTTGCCCGAAAAGCAGGTGCATTTATTCGGGAAGAGGGAAAGAACTTCAATAGGGAGAGGGTGAAACAAAAAGGATTTAATGATTTGGTTTCCTATGTAGATAAAGGAGCCGAGGAGTTAATTGTAAAGGGTTTAAGCGAAATATTGCCTGAGGCCGGCTTTATCACAGAAGAAGGCACCAAAGCCAATGCTGGCAGGGAATTGACCTGGATAGTTGACCCCCTGGATGGTACGACCAATTTTGTACATGGCATTCCCATGTATGCAGTTTCCATTGCCCTGGCCACAGCTACTGAGATATTGGTTGGAGTGGTTTATGAGATTAACCTGGATGAGTGTTTTGAAGCCCATAAGGGTGCTGCCTCCACCCGTAATGGCGAGCTCATTCATGTCAGTCAATCTAGTCTGCTGGCCGATAGTCTGCTGGCTACCGGATTTCCGTATGACGGTGCTGGGAAAACCGATAAATATTTAGATTTACTGAAGTTTTTCCTTCAAAACAGTCATGGATTAAGGCGACTTGGCTCCGCTGCGGTGGACCTTTGTTATGTAGCCTGTGGTAGGGTAGAAGGTTACCTGGAATACAATTTACAATCCTATGATGTTGCTGCCGGGACTTTGATCGTCCAACAGGCTGGGGGCAAAGTGACAGACTTTAAAGGGGGCAACGATTTCATATTTGGCGGTCAGATTCTGGCCAGTAACGGAAAGGTTCATTCAGAAATACAGGATGCCATTTGGAAGAATTTTGCATTTTAAAAAGAAATATTTGACTCTTTAATATTGTGATTAAATGCAAAAAAGTTAATTTAAAAAAAAATATTTCGCCTGTGAAAAAATAATTTGTATTTTCGCTATAATTGATTAGCTTTCATTTACTTATAAGAGCAGACAATTTAACAAGCTGATCACCCAGGTCTATCCCAGCCAAGACTGTAGAAAAAATTGTTGATTGCTGCTTATCAGTTTAACAATATATCAAGATGAACATAGGAATTTTAGGTGGTACTAACCTGGCGACCAATTTGGGAAATAAATTTATCGGCAGAGGAATGGATGTGGTATTTGGTGTAAGGGAAGGATTTAGCACCAGAAAAGTAGAGTGGAAAATTCTTAAAATGCAAAACCATTATGTTTTAAATTATGCAGATGCCATTACTGCTTCTGATGTGGTTATCATTTGTTGTGAGAATGAGTTTTTACCGGTGGTTTGTGATTACCTGAAGCAATATGGCTCAGCAGATAAATTATATATTGATAGTACCAACGGCGTTCATGACGAAGGTGTAGATTGTAATACAACTTACATCAGAAATGAAACCGGATACCAGAGAATATTCAAAGCCTTTAATAACCTGGGCCTGGATTACCCCAAGTCAGATCCTTTGGAACTGATCAAAGAAACTTATTTCTGTGGAGATAATCCAAAAGATAAGCAATTGCTAAAAAAGCTGATCGAACTGATAGGCTTTAAAGCCATAGATGCGGGTATGATCAAAAATGCCTGTCTTCTGGAAGCAGTTTATCACCTCAGCAAGGAGATTTCCATGGCCAAATCCGGGGATTGCCACTTTCGTCTGATGTCGGTTTGATTCTATTAAAATTTACCCTCCTTTTTTCGCCTTCCCCTGTCTCCGTTTGGTGATCGGTATCGTTTTTGTGAGATAATAATATATACCTTATTGGTAGCAATACGTATACATTGTAATAATTACGTCTTGTTTATTTTTAGATAAAATCTCAATTTATGAAAAAGCTTCTGTTCATCATTTTAGCCCTATTTGCCATCATTCTGGTGTCATTGGCTGCCGTACCTTTTTTCTTTAAAGATAAAATTTTTGATAAACTGGATCAGGAGCTGGCAAAAACTGTGAATGCACAGGTCTATTATGACCGGGACCTGCTCAGTCTGAGTGTATTTAGAAATTTCCCTCACCTGACAGCTGGTATGGGTGAATTTGGAATCAAAGGAAACCCACCTTTTCAAAATGATACTTTGGTCCACCTTGGAAGCATGCAGGTAGACCTGGATATCTGGTCTGTGATCTTTAGCGAAGAACCCAGCCTCAAAGGCCTGCATTTGGTAGATGGAGAGATTTATGTAAAGGTTTTGGAAGATGGTTTGGCCAATTATGACATCATGTTTTCCAATGAGGATGAGGTAGAAGAGGAGCCGACACCCTCTGCTTTTCAGTTGGGTATAGACATGATAGAAGTCAGGAACCTGAACTTTATTTATGACGACCGTAGCCTTGATTATTTAATGGTGCTTTCTGATATGAACCTGGAGGGGAGTGGTGATCTCACTACGGATGTGTATGACCTGGATCTTGCGGGGGGAGGGACTATCATGAATGTCACCTATGAAGGCATTGAGTACTTGAGCAGGAAAGCAATGAGCATTGATTCAAAAATCAATGTAGACTTGAATAACATGCGTTTCGAGGCAAAAGATGCCCATCTTACACTCAATGAATTTGGTTTCGCACTGGATGGGTATTTGGCCATGCCTGCTGAGGAAATAGAAATAGATGCTCGTTTTACCGGTGAGAACAACGATTTCAGGAGTGTGCTGTCTCTGGTACCGGGAATCTACTCAGAATCTTTTCAGGATTTGAATACCTCTGGAGAGATGGATTTTTCTGGTTTTGTCAAAGGAGTGTACAGTGACAGTTCCTTTCCCGGTTTTCAATTTAATCTTACCATTGACGATGGCATGCTTCAATATCCAGAACTTCCAAGGCCTGTGCAACACGTCAACCTGGATTTGGCTGTCCTCAATGAGTCTGGCAATCTGGATTACACCTCAGTAAATCTATCCAAATTTTCTTTGGAGTTTGGAAATCAACCTTTCATTGGTAGCTTTTTTTTGAAAGATCTAGTCAACTATGAAATGGATGCAAAACTTAAAGGAACCCTGGATCTTTTAGAGATGACCTCCATTTTCCCAATAGAAGACATGGAATTAAAAGGCCAGCTGGCCATTGATGTGAATGCGGCAGGCAGGTACGATTCCCTTTCAGGTGAGATCCCCAAGTTAGATGCTGAAGTAAATCTTAGCAATGGTTTTGTCAAGAGTACTGCCTACCCGGCACCAATTGATAATATAAATGTGAAGGCGTCTGCCATAAATACCACGGGCCAGATGAATGATTTGACGGTGAATGTGTCCTCTTTTGGATTCGAATTGGAAGAAGAGACCATATCAGGTAAGCTTTTGGTGAGCGACCTGGAAGCACTCAATTACGATTTTTCGGTACATGGAGCCATAGATTTGGGGAAGATGGCCTCCATATTACCTATGGAAGACCTGGTGCTGGAAGGACGCGTGAAGGCAGACATAGACGCAGCAGGAAGTTATGAAGCCATTGAAAACAACCGTTTTAATCAATTGACTGCAAATGGAGAAATGCAAGTCAATGATTTTTATTATGCAGATTTAGATTATCCTCAGGGAGTTCGCATCCATGAGGCCAGGTCGGAGTTTAGCCCCCAGTCCATCCGGCTCTACTCCATGGATGCCAGGTTTGGCAAAAGTCCTGTTAGGGCAGATGGAGTTTTGTCTAATTATATGGCTTACCTACTGGGTGAATCCGGACAGGAGTTGAGAGGGGACCTTAACCTCTATTCCAGTAATTTCAATGTCAATGAATGGATGACGGATACCGAAGACACAAGTGCCGATACCTCAACCCTGGAGTTGGTAACCCTTCCTGAAAATATTGATTTTATGATGAATGTGGAAGCGGATCGAATCACCTATGATAACCTTATTCTTGAAGATGCCAGCGGAAGCATGCACTTAAAAGATGCTGTGTTGCGGATGGAAGGTTTTAAAACAAAAACTTTGGGCGGTTCCCTGGCTTTTGACGGCACATACAATACACGGGATATACTTCATCCTTCCTTTGACATGACCCTGGACATCAGTAGCCTGGGTGTTCAGGAAGCATTCCAATCATTTGTGACTGTCAAAGCGTTTGCACCCATAGCCCAGCATGTCACAGGCAATTTCTCTACAAAATTTTCATTTTCGGGATTATTGGGTCAGGATATGATGCCGGTATTGTCTAGCCTGGATGGAAAAGGGCTCATTCGTCTGGCGGAAACGGCCATCAAGGATAGTCCTCTGATCCAGGGGATAACCAGTATTACTAAGTTGAACGATGCGTCAACTATCAGATTAAAACCCCTCGATATCAGTGCTGAAATCGTGGATGGAATGCTGAATATTGCACCCTTTGAATTACAGCTTTGGGACTACCCCACCAGGATTCAGGGAAGTACTGGCTTTGATGGCAGAATCAGCTATCTGGTAGCGGTAGATGTGCCTGCCAGTAAATTTGGTTCTCAAATCAATAACCTTGTCTCTGGTGCCATAGGTACCGACATTTCAAATACAACCATACCCCTGGCTTTCAATATCGGTGGGAGCTATAACAAACCTGAGGTAAGTCTGGCCTCCGCTGATAACCTGGAAAATTACCTGTCCAATACCCTGAAAAGCAGGATATCCAGCGAAAAGGAAAATGCTCAGGAACGAATCACCGCTGAGTTTAAAGCCAGGGAGGACAGCCTGAAGCAGGAAATCAGAGAGAAAGCCCAGGTAACAAAAGATAGTGTGGAAAAGGAAGCCGTTAAACTGGTGGAACAATCCAAGGAAAAAGCGGTGGATGAGGTTAAAAACCTGCTGAAAGGTTTCACTAACCGGAAAAAGACCCCGGAATCCGAAAAACCAAATCCGGAATAATTTTATCGCAAATAGGCTAATAGGAAATACCAACCCGCCAATGTAATAAAGGAGAGGGGTATGCCTATTCCTACCAGTAGGGAAGCAAGTTTTGGCCTCAGGCTAAAGTTACCGGCAATAATAGAAGAGGTAATCATGGAAGCCATACCGGCCTCCATGACGCTTACTTTAAAAATTAGATTTTCTGTAGGTGTGTCCCCAAGGATCCAGAAATAAAGCATGAAAATCGCCAAAGGGATAAAGAGGAGTTTATGGATCAACCCCAGCCAAAGAAAATTGTCCTTGATATCCTGGGGTTTGATTTTGATCTGCAGTCCTACGGCTACCAATGCAATGGGGGTCAGGGTAGCAGAGAAGCTTTCCAGGACATGTTGCAGGATACCTTTGATTTCCACCTGAAAAAGGTTTAGTATAAGGGCCAAAATGAAAAAAAGGAAGGGTGGGAAAAACAGCATCCTTTTAGAAATGTCCCTTTTGCGCATTTTTTCTTCTCCATAGATAGAAGCTACAATAATGGCCAGGCTGCTTACCACCAGAAATGATCCAGGCTGGTCGACCAAAACGGCAATTTTCAAGCCTTCAACACCATAGATGGCTTCGATGATCGGATAACCCACAAAACCAGTGTTGGAAAGCCCCCCGCAGATGATCAGGCAACCGATAGTATTTCTTTTCCAATCCAATTTTTTTCCCAGATAACCAAAAATTAACCACGTTAACGTAAAAACAATCCAAGCCACAGAAATTGGCAAAAGCAGGGATAGACTAAGTTCAAGTTTGGAAATATGCAGCAGGGAGACTGCAGGGAGCACCACATAAATCAGGTAGGCGTTGAGCGCCTTTGGGGCATCGGCCGGAAACTCCCTGATTCTTTGCAGGAAAATTCCTACCAAAATAGAAATGATAACAAGAAAGATATTGGACATGTGTGGGTTTAAGTTCCAAAATTAGATTAATACGCAGGGAATACCCACAATTCAGTAAAAAAGGCAGGAATATCAGATGTAGCCAAAATGAGCACGTTTTTGATTGAAATAGTCTTTGAGTTCCGGATACAGTTTGCTTTCGGCAATGGGGATTCCCAGCAAAGTCTGATTGATGTTGCCCATTTCTGACGCAGGGTCCACTTCTAGGGATTCCACCAGCAATATCAAGTCTTGCAGCGGTAGCGGCTCACTGCTATATGCTGGTTTGGTCTTGTATTCATTACCGTAAAAATCTATGATTTCAAAGAAAATATCACCATCCAAAACCGTAGCAAAAATACAGATCTCTTCTCCCCACTGACTTTCCGGATAGGTAAGTTTGACCAACAGCGAACTTGCGCCTGTTCCGTTAAAGTATGTTTCCGGTTTGTAATCGAAATTCATCCTGAATGCAAATATAGGGGATTTAGCTGCTAAATCTAAATGAAAAGGGCATAATCACTCAAATGTTAGCCAAGTCTAAATTAAAAATAAGACATAACTTTAAAACTTGTTGCCAAGTCTGTTTTTATTGTTTAAATTTGTTTTATACTCCTGAATACCTTGAAATTTTTCAGAAAAATATTGCCCGCTGTAAGCTTTGGCATGTTGGTTTTGGTCAGCATGATGCTCCTCAACAGTGTGGTATTTTATCATGAGCATGATCTGGAAACCGGGGAAACCATCCGGCATGCTCATCCTTTTTTGTCGGAAGAAGAGGAACAAAACAGAGAGCATTCAGAAAATGAGCTGATCCTGCTGGATATGCTTACCCATGCCCAATTTTTTCTTCCCGAGATCTGGGGCTTTATTGCCAATGTAAATGTGGTCTACGAGGTTCCCAGTCCATTTATTCTCAGTGAAAGCCCTGGCTTGCAAATCAGGGAGAAGCTTTCTCTTAGAGGGCCTCCATCATTTTTTTATGTCTTGATAGAGGCATAGGCCTGTTAGCATACACCTTTCCGGTGCATCCCATCGGGAAGCATCCAATTAGGGGTGGCTCATTCTTTCATTCAAAAAAAACAATAAATATGAAATTTATTCTTTCCCTGCTGGCAAGTCTATTGATGGGACTTTCAGTCTTACAGGGGCAAAATCTTTCTGTTTCAGGTGCTATCAAGGATGCTGAAACCAATTTACCTTTACCTGGAGTCACGGTTTTTATTCCCGAATTAAGTAGGGGAACTGTGACCGATGGGAGTGGTCAGTTTACGGTAGAAAATCTCCCCTCCCGGAACATCACTTTTCAGTTTTCCTTCCTTGGATATGCCACGGCATTGTTCAAAATAAATCCTTCCACCCAAAAAGTTCCCCTGGATATATCTCTGGAATCCGCAACGACCACCGTAGATGAAGTGGTAGTGTCGGGGGTATATGTGATGGGGAAAGAAAGTTCGCCCATTTCAATTGAGAAAATTAATAAAGGGTCCATTTTAAAGAACCCTTCCCCTAGTCTGATGACGGCATTGGCCAAAACACCGGGGGTAAGCGAGGTCTCTTTGGGTCCCGGAATCAGCAAACCAGTCATCCGTGGATTGTCCTTTAGCCGGGTTTTGTCGGTATACCAGGGAGCCAGATTTGAAAACCAACAATGGGGAGCGGACCATGGGCTGGGCCTTACCGAGACCGGGCTTTCAGGTGTAGAGATCATCAAGGGGCCGGCTTCCATCATTTATGGATCTGGGGCCATGGCAGGTGTAGTTAACCTGATTGAAGATCCTGATGCAGCTCCCGGTGAGTTAAAGGGCGATGTGAACCTGCGGATGTATGGCAATTCCCTGGGCAGGCGAGTGGAAGCCGGTGTGAAAGGTGCAGGGGAAAATGGTTTATTCTGGTCCCTTCGAGGAGCTACCGAGTCCCATGCCGACTATATGGATGGATCTGGGAAAACTGTGGGCAACACCCGTTTCAATACCCAGAATATCAAAACGGGAATAGGGCTGAGAAAGAATTGGGGAGATACCCGAGTGAGGTATACTTTTCTGCAGCAGGAACTGGGAATTCTCGATGAAAACAATCAGGAGCTACTGGTGACCAGCCGAAATGACAGAAGCCCCCAATTGCCATTTCAACAGGTAGCGGATCACTTTCTCAATTCGGAAACCAATTTGTTTCTGGGAGAGGATAAGCTCAAAGCCACTTTTGGGTACCATTGGAATTTCAGAGAGGAAACGGAAGAAGATTTTGATCAGGTAGACCTTGGACTCAGACAGGCGAACTTCATGTATGATATCAAGTATTACAAATCCCTGAGTCAGGAAACGGAAACCATATTCGGCATACAGGGATTTTATCTGCAAACCATTAATGATGAAAATGCCGCTGAAATACTGATTCCTGATGCAACCAAGGACGACCGCTCTGTTTATGCCCTGATCAATCATGGCACTTCAAAATGGGTTTTACAGGGAGGTATCCGATACGATTACCGGAAAGTAACTGCCGATGCCAGTGGGCCCCATTTTTTGGATTATGGATTTGAACTTCCCGGTTCGCCTGAGGATCGGATGCTTAGCAGGTCTTTTGACGGGTGGACGGCAAGTGGAGGGGCTACCTTCAGGCCATCGGACCAATGGAGGTTCAGGTTGAATGTCGCTTCCGGTTTTCGCGCACCTGATTTGGCGGAGCTGTATTCCAATGGCCCCCACCCCGGGACTGCGAGATTTGAGAGAGGAAGTGCAGGCTTTGAACGGGAGCAAAACATTCAGTCTGACCTGGGTATCAGGTACAGGACTGCCGATTTCTCTTTATCAGCAGAGGGTTTTTACAATGTGGTAAACAATTACATTTATTTTGCTCCCACCGATGAACGTATGGGCGAGCTGATAGTCTGGCAATTTCAACAAGACAATGCCAGACTTTATGGGGGGGAGGCCTTTTTGGAATGGCATCCGGTAGCAGTGCCCTGGATTTCAGGAAATACTTCGTATAGTATAGCCATAGGCAGGCGGCGATCCGATCAATCTTTCCTACCCTATATCCCGGCTTTTCGCTCTAATCAGGAGCTGAGTTTCAATTTTAAAGGCATGGGTAAATTGTTACGTCCCTATGTAAATTTAACAGGTAGTTTGGTGTTGGACCAAAACCGTCCGGCACCGCTGGAGGAGTCTACTCCTGGCTATTACCTGATGGGCATTCACCTTGGCAGCAGCTTCGAGATATGGGAACAAGAGATGGATGCGTTTGTCTCAGCCAATAACCTGCTGAATACTAATTACCTGGACCATATGTCTTTATACAGGCCATTTGGGATAAATCAAATAGGTAGAAATATATCTTTAAACCTGCAGTTCCAATTTTGATTCAGGAAAACAGAAATCGAAAAGTCAAAAAAGTTTGGATAGGTCAGGAGTTTGGGCAGCCCTATATTTATTTCTTTTTTAATACCAATCAAAATGAAAAGACAATTGGATTATAGATAGTTTAGAAGTAATTTTGGCATTCGAAATTGAAATAAATCTGATTGCATCTGCCAGGCCTTACCTCAATTGGATTAGGTGCGCAGAGCTAAAATGACAAGATATCACTACATGAAAAGAGATCAACTTATATTTGACCTGATCGCAAAGGAAGAAGACCGCCAAAGGAGAGGAATAGAGCTGATTGCCTCAGAAAATTTTACCAGTAAACAAGTGATGGAGGCAGCTGGTAGTGTGCTGACGAATAAGTATGCGGAAGGACTGCCTGGGAAAAGGTATTATGGAGGTTGTGAGGTGGTAGATGATATTGAGCAAATAGCCATTGACCGGGCAAAGGAACTTTTCGGCGCATCCTGGGCCAATGTGCAGCCACATTCCGGTGCACAGGCCAATGCAGCCGTATTTCTGGCCTGCCTGAACTCAGGTGATGCCATTTTGGGCTTTGACCTGTCTCACGGTGGGCACCTCACCCATGGATCACCGGTGAATTTTTCCGGAAAATTATATGATCCCCACTTTTACGGCGTAGAAGAATCCACCGGACTCATCGACTATGATAAGGTAGAGAAAAAAGCCTTGGAGGTGAAACCAAAATTAATCATCTGCGGTGCCTCTGCCTATAGTCGTGATTGGGATTATGAAAGGCTTCGTGCTGTTGCTGATCAGGTTGGAGCGATTTTATTGGCAGATATTTCTCACCCATCTGGTTTGATTGCCAGGGGTTTACTGAATGATCCCCTTGAATATTGCCATGTGGTGACCACCACCACCCATAAGACTTTAAGAGGTCCCCGGGGAGGTTTGATTTTGATGCGTGAGGATTTCCCAAATCCATTTGGAATTAAAACCCCTAAAGGGGAGTTAAGGAAGATGTCTTCGTTATTGGATTCCGGAGTTTTCCCAGGTACTCAGGGTGGGCCTTTGGAGCACATCATTGCTGCCAAGGCGATTGCTTTTCAGGAGGCACTATCGGAAGAATATATGGAGTACGTATTGCAGGTAAAGAAAAATGCAGCAGTAATGGCTGAGGCATTTGTACAAAGAGGATATCAATTGATATCCGGGGGTACAGACAACCACCTGATGCTGATAGACCTAAGAAATAAGGATCTGACGGGTAAAATAGCCGAAGAGACGCTCGGAAAAGTAGATATTACCATCAACAAAAATATGGTACCTTTCGATACCAAATCACCTTTTGTGACTTCAGGGATGAGGATTGGTACTGCTGCTGTAACTACACGAGGGCTGAAAGAAGCTGATATGAAACGAATAGTGGAATTGATTGATCAATCCCTGATGCACCATGAAGATGAGGATGCTTTGAATAGTATCAAGAATTCAGTTAATGATTGGATGGTTCAATTTCCTTTATACTAAATAAGAATTAGGTGGCACTTGATCAATACAAAGAAGAAGAGGAAGAAGAGAACGGCATGTCCTTTCTGGACCATTTGGAGCAACTTAGGTGGCACCTGCTGCGTTCCATATCTGCCATTTTGGTTTTTATGGTTTTGGCATTTTTATCCAAAAGTTTCGTTTTTGGACAGGTAATCCTTGGTCCTTCAAAAATTGACTTTATCACCTATCGGGTGCTTTGTCAGGTTTCCGACTTTTTCTCTTTGCCGGCACTTTGTATTGAGAAATTACCCTTCATTATCCAGAGCCGTCAGATGACGGGCCAGTTTTCCATGCACATTACTTCCAGTCTTGTGGTAGGATTGATAGCAGCCTTTCCCTATGTCTTTTGGGAGGTATGGCGGTTTATTAGCCCGGGACTTTATGACAAGGAAAAAAATGCAGCTCGTGGAGCCGTCTTTTTTGTCAGTCTTTTATTTTTCCTGGGAGCAGCTTTCGGTTATTACATACTTTCTCCACTTTCTATCAATTTCTTGTCGAATTATCAGCTGGATCCGTCCATTGCCAATGAATTTGACATTACTTCCTACGTGTCTACTTTAGCCATGCTTGTTTTGGCATCAGCAGTAATGTTTCAGTTGCCCATCGTGATTTATTTTCTAACCCAGGCTGGCCTGGTTTCTTCAATGATGTTGAAGACCTATAGAAGACATGCCATTGTGGTGATTCTGGTATTGTCGGCGCTGATAACCCCTCCGGATGTAATCAGCCAAATACTGATAGCCATGCCTATTTTGGTGCTATATGAAGCAGGAATTATCATAGCCAAGAGGTTAGAAAAGAAGCGCAGAAAAGAAGAATTAGAGAACGGATTTTAAAAAACAGGTGATGTCCAAAAAAATTGCTATCGGCGGAGACCATGCAGGGTTTGCCTATAAACAGGATTTGATTAAGATATTGGAAGGTAAAGGGTATGAAGTCAAAGATTTCGGTCCCTTCACCGATGAATCGGTGGATTATCCGGATTTTGTCCATCCCCTATGCCAGGCGGTAGTTTCAGGGGAATTTCTTCAGGGCGTGATCATTTGTGGTAGTGGCAACGGCGTGGCCATTACTGCCAACAAGCATCAGGAAATCCGCGCCGCCATTTGTTGGAATGAAGACCTGGCAGCACTGGCCAGGCAGCACAATGATGCCAACCTTATTGCTATTCCTGCCAGATTTGTTTCTTTTGAGTTGACTGAAAAAATGGTGGACGTATTTCTCAATACGCCTTTTGAAGGCGGGCGACATGCCAGAAGGGTCAATAAAATCCCATGTTAATCCGGTAGTTCTTGCATATAACCAAGGCCAATCACCTTACTTTCCTGTAATATCCCTGACTGTCCTTTTCATATAGTGATTGGTAAGTAGGAATGTCTTTGATCCACTGTTCGAAAACCTGCTCCTCATCGATGATCAGGTCCGGGGACTCCTTTTGCAGGTCTTTATAGATCTGTACCTTCCTTTCCATTTCATCCATCCCTTCAAAATACAAACGGGTTAATCTGAAATTCAGGTAGGGACTTGCTGCCTCGGTTTGGTAATAAATATTTTGATTTTCTCCCAGGACCATTACAGCTGTTTCCATGGGAATGGAATTATCGGTCGTAATATCGATTTTATACTTATCAAAAGAGGGCTCATTTTTCTGATAAAACACCCAACTGTAACCGATTAAAGGGACTATCAGGAAAAAACCATAGGCAATGGTCTGCCGAACCAATCGCTTTTCGCTTATGGTAAACAAATGAGCTGTGAAATAGGTAAGGGGAGGTAGCATGGCTACAAACTGGTAAGGGCTGACCCTTTCCATTAGAAAGAAGGAAGCGATATTGAATAGTAATAAGAATAAAAACAATTGATTTTGCTTTTGCTGGTTCACATTCATCCGGTGCATCATGTTATTCAAAAAATACCCCATCAATGCCAGTACCAGGGGGAGAGAAAAAATGTAAAGCAGATCTTTGATACCTACATGGAATAGTCTTTCTATTTTTGGAACTGAAATAAGGTAAAGATGTATAAACGCTGATAGACCATCGCTCCAGAAGTAGTATACGGCACAAAAAGCCACCGGTAAGAGGTAAGAGGTCAGCAATAAATTTAATTGTTGAAAAGAAAATCTGTTTACCAATAGGCCTGTCAGAATGAGGAAGGGGAGCAGTGCCAGATAAGGGTAATGAAAGCAGAAAGCAACTCCACCCCAAAACCCCATCAACAATATGGATGGGACAGGGTTGGCATTAATCGCAGTCAATCGCAGCAGTTGTCCAATAGCCAATAAGATAAAGGTATTTCCCATCAAGGCCGGAGATAAGGTCATGAAGTCAAAGGAAAGTTGGTAGAGAACGACCATGATAAATGCGGGCAGGTAGTTGGCTTCCTCAAAGGCATTGATTCTGATCAACATTTCATTGGTATAATAAATCTGAAAGGATATAAGTAAAAAGGAAAGGATGGAAAAAGAAGTGAGGGAATTGTTGAAAATGACATGGTTTATACCATAAACCAAAGCAGAAAAAGGGCCGGTACTGTCGATGGTATCTGCGAAATGCAGGTTTCCGGCAGCCAATCTCTCACCTAATAATTGCCAAAGCAGCTCGGGTTGGGTGATGGGTATATCCATCAGGTAATAGGTTATACGGAGTATAATGAAAAGGAAAAAAATTCCAATCATCCGAAAAGGATCATTTATTTTGAAAAATTCCAGCAAGATTCGTAGTTGTTTAAAACTCAATGTACGAAATTAAAGGTTACCCGTATATTTCACTAAATTTGTGAGGAATAAATAATTTAAAATGGAAAGTAAGCGACAACAGAAATATTCCAAATTGATCCAGAAGGAATTGGGAGAAATATTTCAACGTGAAGGTAAACCCCTGGTAGGCAGGGCAATGGTAACCGTTACAAGGGTTTTGATGAGTCCGGACCTGGGTGTGGCCAAAATCAATTTAAGTTTTTTGTTGGCTGATAATGAGGCTCTTTTTACCAAAATAAATGAAAACAAAGGGCAGATAAGGAAGTTTTTAGGGAATAGGATTGGTAAATCCGTAAGGGTTATTCCGGAGCTTGTTTTTTATCTGGATGAATCCGCCGCCTACGCCCAGCACATGGATGAGGTGATTTCCAATTTGGACATTCCTGATCCTTCAGATGAAGATGAAGAAGATGATGCACCTAATAATGATTAACTGAAGTAAATCTTTGAACCTTTCATATTTTATAGCGGCCCGGTACTTCAGAAGTAAGGAGAAGAAGAACTTTATTACCGTCCTATCCAGGATTTCTATGATCGGTGTGGCGGTGGGTACCATGGCCTTGGTGGTAGTTTTGTCCGTGTTTAACGGACTTGAAGGGCTCATTAAAGGCTTATATGCTTCATTTGATGCCGACCTAAAAGTCATGCCCCTTATGGGAAAATCATTTGAAGTAGAAGATGATTTTTTGGCGGCAATAAGTAGTATGGAAGGTGTAGAGATTTTAACAGAAGTCATTGAAGATAATGCCCTTGTGAGGTACGGGGAGCATCAGGTTGTAGCCACTCTGAAGGGGGTTTCTGAAAATTTTCTTTTGCAAAATCGTTTCGAAAAAGGCTATTTTTCAGGAACGATGAGTTTGGGCGAGGACGGAAGACCGCAGGCCATTCTGGGCCGGGGGCTCTCTTATTTTTTGTTATTGGATTTGGATGATGATTTTGAACTCATGCAGGTTTTTTATCCAAGGGAGCCCAGAGCCGGAAGCATCGACCCCAGTAGCATGTATAATAGGAGTGTCATTCGACCAGCAGGTATTTTTAGTATAGAAAAGCAGTATGATGATGAATACCTGATCGTTCCCCTGGATTTTGCTGCAGACCTTTTAGAATACGGAAACAGGAGGTCAGCCCTGGAAATAAAAGTGGCAGATGGGTATTCCATTGAAAAGGTTAAGACCAGACTTCGGGAACATCTGGGGAAGGATTTTATAGTCAATGATAGCAATGAGCAGCATGCCAGCCTGTTGATGACCATAAGGCTGGAGAAGTTATTTGTTTTTTTGACGCTTACGTTCATTTTGGCAGTTGCCTCCTTTAATATCTTTTTTTCATTGAGTATGCTGGCCATTGAAAAGAAGAAAGATATTGCAGTGTTAATGGCCATGGGGGGAACCCGGAATTTTATCAGGTCCATTTATTTAAAAGAGGGGGCAATCATTGCTTTTTCCGGGGCTTTGATGGGACTATTACTTGGCTTTGTGATCTGTTGGGTACAGGATAATTATGGACTGGTTTCATTGGGCGTTACTTCCTCCATTGTAGACGCTTATCCTGTGAAGATGAGATGGACCGATTTTTTTTATACCAGTCTCAGTGTGGTAGTTATCACCCTGGTGGCCTCGTACAGACCAGCTTTGATTGCTTCAAGGGTTAAAACTACCATGCATTTGTAGCGGAATAAGTGTAGGATTTATTTATTTTTTTTAAATATTTCTGTAATTTGCAAACTGCCAATTTCAAAAACAGCAACCAATAAGTTCGACTTTGTTCAAAAAATGTGTAAATGAAAGTAGCTGCTGATAAGCCATTTGAAATCGTATATTCCTTGTTTAGCCATGAGTTTTTGGGGATTCTTTTTGAATCATTTGCAGTTCAATTGGATGAAAAGGGCAGGTTATCATTTGCCTATCAAAATATTTCCTACCAAAACGCCAGCGAATTTGGGGATAAGATAGATGAAACAGATCTTGAATTGATACGGCTGATGGATAGCATGCAACAGGAAGCCGTTGTCAAAAAGTTTAATGCCAAAAATCACAAGCCTAAGGAATTCTTGAGAAAGGTATTTGATGATGGAAATCCCACACAGGCAAACAAGGAAATCCAGAAACTTATAGAAGGAAGGCTGGAGCTGACCCGATCTAATATTCTGGAAAAAATCAAAGGCAAAAGGCTTTTTGAAATGGGTAATGATGGAAATCCGGTCTGGAAAGAGATCTCGGTTATGCCGGAAAAGGCCTCAGTTTTGTTTCATTTTCGTAGAAATGAGGAAAATACCCATTATTTCCCCACCCTGAAGTACCAAAATGAAAAACTGGAATGGCAATACAAAGGAAGCTATTTAATTTGCCATCAACCTGCCTGGCTGGTTGTGGAATCTCGTCTTTTTAGTTTTGAAAAAGATGTAGATGGTAAAAAATTAATGCCTTTTCTAAATAAAAAATTTATTGTAATTCCCAAAAAAGTAGAAGAGTCCTATTATAAGAAATTTGTAACCCAACTGGTCGCCTCCTTTGATGTTTTTGCCAAAGGCTTTGAAATAAAGGTAGAAAGGTCCAATCCACAGCCTGTACTTTTTTTAGGAGACTTGCCGGGTAATCCCACCGTGGACATGTTTGGAAAGAAAATCGCAGATGAGGAGGAGGAAAAAATGGTTTTTGACCTTCGGTTTAACTATGGGGACTTTACCTTCCGTGCAGATCAGGCCAAACCCAGCAATGTGGAGCTGGAAAAAAATGGGGATGATTATACCTTCTACAAGGTAGTTAGGGACTTACCCAAAGAAGGGTTTTATGGGGATTTTCTCAAAAATAATGGGCTACCTGTAAAACATGGACGGCACTCCATGAAGAAGAGAGAGGCTTATGACTGGATCATCAACCATCGGCCGGACTTAGACGACCTGGGAGTTAAAATACAGCAGACCAATAATGAAAAAGGGAAAAAATATTTTATCGGTTCTGCTAAAATCAGTGTCAATATTAAGGAAAAAATCGACTGGTTTGATGTGGAGGCTACCGTAACCTTCGGAGATCATGAAATTTCTTTTTTGAAATTCAGAAAGCTTCTGATGAAAGGTAAAACGGAGATTGAGCTTCCAAACAATGAAATTGCCATTATCCCCAAATCCTGGTTTGTGAATTATGGAGAGATTTTTTCCTTTATGGAAGAAAGTGAAGCTGATAATGGAAGTTTTAAATTAAAAAAGCACCACATTGCGCTGGCGCAGGAGCTTGAAAAGGGTAATTTAATTCATTTGTCCCTTAGTGAAAGACTGCAGAAGCTAAAAGATTTCTCCACTATTGATGATTATCAATTATCCGATTATTTCAAGGGAAAGCTCCGGCCTTACCAAAAGGCCGGATACAATTGGATGCGGTTTTTGAATGAATACAATTTTGGGGGCTGCCTGGCAGATGATATGGGATTGGGTAAGACCGTACAGACACTGGCATTGCTAGCCATGGAGAAAGAAAGGTCTGAAGGAACCACTTCCCTGTTGGTAATGCCCACTTCATTGATATATAACTGGGAGCTAGAGGCCAGGAAGTTTACGCCAAAGCTTAAAATTTTGATCTATACAGGTACCCAAAGGATCAAAGATTGTTCACAATTTGGACAATTTGACCTGGTGTTGACCTCCTATGGCATTACCCGTTTGGATATCGATGTATTGAAGGAGTTTTATTTCAATTACATTATTCTCGATGAGTCACAGGCCATTAAAAACCCTGATAGTATCATTTCAAAAGCAGTTATTCAACTGAAAAGCAAGCATAAATTGATCCTGACAGGCACTCCGGTTGAGAATGGGACAATGGACCTTTGGTCACAGATGAATTTTATCAACAGGGGGCTTTTGGGTGGTCAGACGGCTTTTAAGAAACAATTTTTATTGCCCATTGAAAAGAAAAATGACAAGGATAAAATTCAGAAGTTAAATGTGCTGATTAAACCCTTTATCTTAAGGAGATTAAAGTCCCAGGTAGCTACTGATCTTCCGGAGAAGGTAATCAATGTACAATATTCTACGATGACAGATGCGCAGGAGCAAGCCTATGAGGAAGTCAAAACCTATTATCGGGAGAAAATCATCAATGAAATGTCCATGCCCGGATTGTCCCAAAAATCCCTGACCTTACTTAAAGGCTTGATGCAACTCCGGCAGATGGCCAATCATCCCAAAATGGCTGATGAACATTATTCTGGTGACTCCGGAAAACTGGAGGACATCACCCATATGATAAAATCCACCGTCAGTGAGGGGCATAAGGTATTGATTTTTAGTCAGTTTGTCCGTCATTTATCCATAGTGAAGTCCTATCTACAGGAAGAACAAATCCCGTTTGCCTACCTGGATGGTGCAACAAAAGACCGGCAGGCTCAAGTTACTGCTTTTCAGGAAGATCCCTCCATACAGGTTTTTCTCATTTCTTTGAAGGCCGGTGGGGTAGGCCTTAACCTGACTAAGGCGGAATACGTTTTTCTTTTGGATCCCTGGTGGAATCCTGCAGTAGAATCTCAGGCCATAGACAGGGCCCATCGGATTGGGCAGCAAAATAAAGTTATCATTTACAAATTCATTACCAGAAATACGGTAGAGGAAAAAATCATGGCACTTCAGGAGAGGAAAATGGCACTGGCAGGTGAGCTGATCAGCACAGAAGAAAGCTTTATCAAAAGTCTCAGCCAGGAAGATATTTCTGCTTTGCTTGCCTGATCCCCGGATTACCGATATTTTATTTCATGATTGAAGCAAAGAAATTAGCCATGCATACCGCCATACTTATTATTCAATGCAAGGACAGCAAAGGGATTGTTGCCGCAGTTTCCCAATTTCTTTATGAGAATAATGGGAATATTTTAGCGATTGACCAATACATTGATGAGGAACTGGGAGATTTTTTTATGCGGGCTGAATGGGAGCTCGATTCCTTTGATATCCGGAAAGATGATATTCTTGGAGCATTTGGCAGACAGGTGGGAGATCGGTTTGGAATGGATTATTCCTTGTTTTTCAACTTCCCCAAACCCAGAATGGCATTATTTGTTTCAAAATTATCGCACTGCCTCTTTGATATTCTGAGCAGGTATTACTCAGGGCAGTTTGATGTAGACATTCCTTTGGTGATTTCAAATCATCCGGATCTGGAACCTGTAGTAAAGGCTTTCGGAATTCCCTTTATCTATCTTCCCATCGACAAATCCAACAAAGCATCGCAGGAAGAAAAGCAGATTCATTTGCTAAAGGAAAATGGTGTTGACTTTATTGTCTTGGCCAGATACATGCAAATATTGTCTGCTGAATTTATTAAAAATTATCCCAATCGGATCATTAATATACACCATTCCTTTCTGCCGGCATTTGTGGGGGCCAAACCTTATCATGCAGCCTACAAACGTGGGGTGAAAATCATCGGTGCCACTGCCCATTATGTTACGGAGGAGCTGGATGCGGGGCCCATCATTGAGCAGGAAGTCGCCAGGGTACGACACCACAATACCGTAGATGAGTTGGTGCAGATCGGACAGGATGTGGAGAAGGTGGTCCTTTCCAAAGCCATTAAATACCACTTGGCACAAAAAATAAAGGTAGTGGGAAACAGGACAATTATTTTTAGCTAATTGGTCCCTCCCATACCTTTAAAAGCAGAGATTGAGTGCTGCTTCAGCTCTTTTCCATTTCTACCAGAATATTTCCTTCTTCATCATAAAGTATCAATATACCGGCACTGTAGGTGTACCTGACACTGGATTCAAGATTGGAGAGGAACCTTTTTTCTAAAGTGCTGTCGTCACAGGATTCATTATCTGCATATAAGGTGGAAAATTTGATTTGTTCCCTGTTATAGGTTGCTCCTCCCCTATAGTCATTACATCCGGCAAAACCTCCAATTTCCTGTCCTTCCTCAAAGATAAGGGACAGGTTTCCGAGTTTTTCATTGGTAGCTGATGATCCCGTCAGGTTAGTCACCTTCCAATCATGTTCAGATAACTCTATAGGCTCTGAACCGCAGGAAAACAAAAGGATGACAATGGAGAACAATACGAAAGATTTTTGAAGGTATTTCATAATGATATAGACTTTGGTTAACATGTAAAAAGATCTAAATTTCACTATGATCCCACAAATACCATTCTAAAAAGGGGTCAGGGAATAATTTTTCTTGGAATATCGTGTGGAAGCCTGGTCAGAAGTTCGTAATTCACCTGTTGGACTGACTCCCCAAAGGAAGCCACGGTAATTTCATTTCTCCTTTGCCTTCCAATAATGACCACCTCATCTCCTTTTTTTACGGATTTCAAATCTGTTGCATCTACCGAGATGGCATTCATGGTAACCGTACCCACTACGGGCAGAATTTTACCCTGAATCAGGACTTTGCCTAAGTTGCTCAGGTTGCGGCTAAAACCATGACAATACCCTATGGGTACCAGGGCAATGGTCATGTTTCTGGAAGCCATGTAGCTGTTGCCATAACCAACAAAATCCCCGATTTTAACTTTTTTGATACTCATGACATGGCTTTTCCAGCTGATCAGTCTTTTTAGCGGATTTTTCATATTTGGGGCCAGCTGTTTGAATTTAAGCATATAGGTCTCCTGGCTGGGCCAGAAGCCATATTGAGCGATGCCGATCCGGACCATATCCATGATGGTCTCCGGATAGCTCAGGGATGCTGCAGAACAGGCGGTATGGTACTTGTCAAAATACAAGCCCTTTTCACGAAACCATTGTTTAAATTCATGATAGGTTTTGATCTGTTCCTGTATCCTTACGTAATTGGCAATGCTTTCTGCACCAGCATAATGGGTGCAAAGGCCGCAAAGTTGTAAACTCTCCTTATTTTTAATCAGCGTTTCAGCCAATACCGTCCGTTCTTCCCATTCGAACCCAGTTCTGTGAAACCCGGTTTCTACCTCTACATGGATTTTAGCTTTCTTTCCCAATACCTTACTGGTATGGATGGCAGCCCGTAGTCGGTCCATTTCGAAAACATAAAAACTGATCTCATTGTCGATTAGATAAGCCATGTTTTCATTCTCCACCATGCCCATGATCATGATGTCGCTTCCTTTGGTAGACGAATCTTTCACACGAATGGCTTCATCGGTGCTGAAAGTACTGAAATGCCGTATTCCTGCAGCTTCAGCTATTTTCACTGCGTTTTCTATCCCATGCCCATAAGCATTCCCTTTCACTACGGAGGATATGGTCACATGAGATCCGATCTGGCTTTTAATAAATTTGATATTGTTTCTATAGGCACTTTTGCTGATTTCAATGTAGGAGGTATGCACCATGCGGTTAGTGGTTTAATTTTTCGATTACCCTGTTAAAGATGGCTATACCTGCCGGAATAATTTCATCAGGGAAGTCATAATGCCCCTCGTGCAATTGGGGTTGCTTTTTTCCTGCTCCAATGCCAAACAGCAGGCTGTTGGTAAGGTTAGAAAATTTGCCAAAATCTTCAGACCAGCGGAAGGGGTTCCGGATATGTTTCGTTTTTAATTGCAATTCCTTTGCTGCTTCATTGACCAATTCCCAGGGGGCAATGTCATTGACCACGGCTTCAAATTCCTCACAATAGCTGATGGTATGTTCAAGTCCACTTTCTTTAACGATCAGTTCGGTGAGTCTTTCGGCATGATGGGTCAGGCTGGCCATGGCTTCGTTTTCAAAGGTTCTTAAGGTGGCCATTACCCGGCCATTTCCCGGAGTAGTACCAAAGGCTACTTCACCCAATTGGGCATGAATGATGGTGACCAGAGAAAAATCCGGTAGGCTCTCAGGTAATTTTTGCAGGCCGATGATCAATTTACACATGGCTTCAGCAGGGCTCAGGCCATCCTCAGGATGGGCTGCATGACTGGTTCGGCCTTTGAGTTGTATGGTCATCCCTTTAGATGCAGCTGTAAAAGCCCCTTTTTTTAAAACAATTTCATTTTTTTCATACCCGGGCAAGTTATGCAAGGCAAAAGCATAATCCGGTTTGATCTTTTTGTAATTTTCAGAGCGAATAACCTGCGCTGCACCCAAACCCGTTTCTTCTGAGGGTTGAAAGATAAGTACCACCCTCCCTTTCTTTGGGCGGGTTTTGGCCAGGTGCATCCCTACCCCACAAACAATGGCCATATGACCATCATGGCCACAAGTATGAGATATCCCGGGATTGATACTCTTATGAGAAATTTTTCCTTCTTCAGGGATGGGAAGTGCATCCAGTTCCGCCCGGATCAGGGTGGTGGGTCCTTTTTGTGTGCCATTGAAAACTGCAGCAATACCATAGGGACCAAGATCTTCAATGAGGGCATCCGGTTTCAAATCCTGAAGGAAGCTTTTTATGGTAGCAGAAGTGTTTTTTTCACCACCTGAAATTTCAGGTTCCTGATGGAGTTTTTTTCTAAAGGAAATTATTTTTTTTAAAATATCAGAATCTTTCATCAACCATTCATTTTAACTTTTAAAAAGAAAGTACCTGAGGACCAAGCCATAGGTTAGGGTCAGGGCAATTGTTCAGGTACTTTTCGATTTCTTTTTCCGCACACACACCAGGGTAATCTCCTTCCATATTTTGCATATCATGGATCAGTTGGAAGTGTAAATGGGGAGGCCAGTGGCCATTTTCTTCCGTATCACCCAAATGTCCGATTTTTTCTCCACCGAAAAAAACCTGGCCGGGTCTAAGATGTTTTAAGTCTTTTCTGCTGAGGTGGCCGTAAAGACTGTAGATAACCTTTTGCCGCCATTGGTGCTCCAATATAAGGGTTGGGCCGTAATTTCCAAAACCCATGTTATCTTTAAAACTATGAACCCTGCCTTCCAGTGGACAATAAACGCCGGTACCGGATTCTGACCATATGTCCACCCCCAGGTGGATGTTTCTGAAAAGGGAATCAGCCTGGGCAAAAACCTGGCTTCTCCTGTATATGGCCCTGTTTTCAGCATATCCACCCAAGGCGTATTTTTTTTGTTTACCTGCCAGAATTCGTTGGATATGAGAAGAAAAAGCATGGCTATCCATCAGATCGACTTCCTGCAATGCCATGTTTCCGGCACTCATGTCGATATACATGGCGTTGGATTCATTCAGGCCTTCTCCCATGATAGGGAAAAAGGATGAAGTAATTTGGTGCATTTTTCCTTTTAACAATTCAGCTGTTTGCTGGTTGAAAATAAATTGTCAATATAGGAATTATAGTTAAATCAAAATATTCCGGCCCTATCTTTTTGCTCGGATTACATAATCTACTCTTGCTATTGTTGCTTATTCAAATAATATGCAATTTTGGTCAATGGGAAAATGGCAAGATATAGACAAGCAAACTATAAAAGAAACAAGGGCCAGAATTGACCACATGGTTCACTGGACGCCCTTGTTGCGCTCTTCGGCAATAAACAAACTGGCGGGATGCCAGGTTTTTTTTAAATGTGAGAATTTTCAGAAAGTGGGTGCTTTTAAAGCCAGGGGGGCAGCTAATGCGGTCCTGAATTTATCTGCCACTGATCGTAAAAATGGGGTAGCCACCCACTCTTCGGGAAACCATGCAGCGGCCCTGGCCAGGGCCGCTGCCGAAGCCGGGATTCCTGCTTATATCGTCATGCCTTCTACGGCACCTGAAATCAAGAAACAGGCGGTAAGAGAATATGGAGGACAGATTTTTGAATGCGCCCCAAGCCTTCAGGCAAGGGAAGATCGCCTGAAAGCATTGGTCAAAAGTTATCAGGCCAGCTTTATTCCCCCATACGACCATTGTGACGTCATTGAGGGCCAGGCCACCTGTGCTTTTGAAATGTTCGAGGAGGGTTTGTCCTTGGATGTCTTGATGGCACCGGTTGGAGGAGGAGGCCTGCTATCGGGCACTGCTTTGGCCAGTCAGTTTTATTCCCCTGAGACAGCGGTGATCGGTGCTGAACCAGAAGGTGCTGACGATGCCAAAAGATCCTTTAAAGCCGGAAAAAGAATTCCCATGGAAAATCCCGATACCATCGCCGATGGCTTACTTACCTCTTTGGGCGAAATTAATTTTGAAATTATTTCCCAACATGTGGCGGATATCCTCACAGCAAATGATGAGGAGATAATTGCAGCCATGAAATTGATTTATGAAAGGATGAAGATAGTGATAGAGCCCAGTTGTGCGGTTCCCCTGGCTGTTTTATTGAAAAACAAATCCCTTTTTCAGGGCAAGGAGGTTGGGATCATTTTATCCGGAGGAAATGTGGATTTAAGTAAGCTGCCTTTTGGGTAAAACACGTGTAAACCATGCATCAAGCATATAATTCCCTCAATTTGTTGATGGTATAATCAATTTCTTCCCGGGTATTGAAACGGCTGAAGGAAAAACGAACATTTTCACGGGAAGGGTCGGCTCCAATCTGCTGTAATACATGTGAACCCAGCCTGGCGCCACTGCTACAGGCAGATCCTCCTGAAGCAGATATCCCTGCCAAATCCAGCTGAAACAACAACATGCCTTGGTTGTTGTCGGATGGAGGAAAACTAACATTCAATACCGTGTAAAGGCTTTTTTCCAGATTTCCTGACAAGCCGTTGAACGATACTCCTGGAATGGCCGCCTTTATTTTTTCCTTAAAATATTGTTTCAATGCTTCTACTTCTTTTCGGTGATGCCCCTGGTTTTGCCCGGCAATTTCCAAGGCCTGGGCCATGCCGATAATGGCGGCGATATTTTCAGTACCACCCCGCATGTTTCTTTCCTGCGACCCACCACCGATCATCGGGGGGATTTTTTTGTTTTTATTGGTATACAAAAATCCAACTCCCTTTGGCCCATGAAACTTATGGGCAGAACCCGCAATGGCATGAACGCTGAGCTGCTGCAAATCCAATGGGTAATGTCCTATGGTCTGGACAGTGTCGGAGTGAAAATAGGCTGAATACTGCTGACACAGGTCAGATATGGCTTTGAGGTCCAGTATATTTCCTATTTCATTGTTACCGTGCATCAGGCTTACCATGGTGCTGACCTTTTGGTCAAGCAATTTTTCCAATTCATTCAGGTCTATGCGGCCTTGCGCATCCACTTTCAGCAGGCTCAACCTGATGTTGTTGCTTTTTGCAGCCTGCTCTACTACATGCAATACAGCGTGGTGCTCCAAAGGTGAAGTGATGATATGCTGAATGTCATATGCTGCAATGGCACCCCAAATGGCTGTGTTATCTGCTTCGGTGCCACCGGATGTAAAAGTTATCTCCCCCGGGCTTACGTGGAGCAGCCCGGCGACCTTCTTTCTGGCTTTTTCCAATGCTACCCTGGCATTTCTGCCGTGACTGTGTACAGAGGATGGATTGCCAAAATGAGAAGTAAAGAAGGGTAACATGGCTTCCAGTACACGCTCATCCATTGGGGTGGTAGCCGCATTGTCTAAATATATGGATGGTCGGATGGACATAAAAAGGAATCTGTTTAGTCTTTTTCAGCAATTATTTCCTTGATATCCAGCATGATTTTCATGGCCAGGTGTTCTGCTGTAGAAGCTGTTTCTGATTCCGAATAAATGCGTATGATGGGTTCGGTATTGGATTTTCTAAGATGAACCCACTCTTTATCAAACTCTATCTTAACCCCATCTATGGTATTGATGGGGTACTTTTGGTATTTGAGTTTCACCTTCTCCAGGATGTGATCCACATTGATGCCCGGAGTCAGTTCTATTTTGTTTTTGGAAATAAAGTAGTTGGGGTAGGTCGCCCTTAAACGGCTGGCTGTTTTACCAAATTTGGCCAGGTGGGTAAGGAATAAACCTATCCCTACCAAAGCATCCCTACCATAATGGGAGGCCGGGTAAATGATACCACCATTTCCTTCGCCACCGATAACAGCATCTACCGCCTTCATTTGGTTGACTACATTGACTTCCCCTACGGCGGAGGCATGATAGACGCCTTTGCGCATTTCTGTAACGTCTCTAAGTGCCCGTGTGGAGCTCAGATTGGAGACCGTATTTCCCGGACGTTGGGAAAGTACGTAGTCAGCCACGGCTACCAGGGTGTATTCTTCTCCAAAAAAACTACCATCCTCGTTCAGAAAGGCCAATCTATCTACGTCCGGATCAACCACAATACCCAGGTCATAACTCCCATTTTTTAGTTTTAAGGAAATATCCCTAAGGTGTTCCGGAAGGGGCTCAGGATTATGAGGGAAATTACCGTTGGGCTCACAGTACATCTCCTCGATGATTTCGACACCCAAAGCCTGAAGCAATTTAGGTACCACCAAACCACCCGTGGAATTGACTCCATCGACCACAATTTTAAATTTTCGATTAGCAATGGCCGCCGGATCCACCAGTTCCAGATCCAATACATGTTGGATGTGTAAATCCAGGTAATCTTCACGCAGGGTGTAACTGCCTAATTTCCGGACTTCAGCAAATTGAAAATCCCCAGCTTCAGCCTTTTCTAATATATCTTTGCCTTCCTGGTCGGAGATAAATTCCCCATCAACATTTAGCAGCTTTAGGGCATTCCAGTGAATGGGATTGTGGCTGGCGGTGACGATGATGCCTCCCCCAGCAGCTTCTCTGGGTACAGCTAGCTCTACGGTAGGAGTGGTACTAAGCCCCAGGTCAACCACCTGTATGCCCATTCCCTGAAGTGTACTGGCCACCAGGCTGGAGACCATTTCCCCTGAAAGCCTTGCATCCCTGCCGATGACTACCTTTTTGTTATTAGATTTTTCCAAAACCCAGGCGCCATAGGCAGCAGAAAATTTGACGATGTCCAATGGAGATAAGCCTTCACCGGGTTTTCCCCCAATGGTTCCCCTGATACCAGAAATTGATTTGATTAATGCCACGTAAAAGAATTTGGTGAGAAAATATAAAAATAGGCTACAATGGGGATGATTTATTTGAATTTAGCCAATACTTTGTCTACTTCATTGTCTGGGTTGCCACAGGAAGCATCGGTATCTACTTTCTTTCCGCAGTAGCCACATGTTTCCCCTTCTTTGTTCAAGTATGGGTTTTGAGAGGCACAGGTCCCTTTAAACTGCCCGTTTTTTAGAAAGATCAATCTTACGGACATTAAAATGAAAAACAAAGCCAGAAATGCCAATGTTAAATATACGGTTGTCATATCAATATTATTTCTGCAAATTTACGTATTACTTTCAAAACGTTGATACCCAATTTTAAGTTTCCTGCCAATTTATGAACAAGTCCGAAAAAAGGAAATCCCAACTGGCTGCCTTTGACCGTTTGCTCACCATCATGGATGAACTCAGAGAACAATGCCCCTGGGATAAAAAGCAAACCATTGAGAGCCTGAGGCACCTGACCATAGAAGAAACCTTTGAACTTTCTGATGCGATTCTGGATAATGACCTGGAATCAGTAAGCCAGGAACTGGGTGACATTTTATTGCACATCGTTTTTTATGCCAGGATAGGGTCAGAAAGTCAGGTATTTGATATTGGAGATGTGATCCATCAGCTCAACGAAAAGCTCATCAGAAGACATCCCCATATCTATGGGGATACCCAAGCAGATGATGAAGAAGCGGTCAAACAAAATTGGGAGAAAATTAAGCTGGGGGAAAAAGGAAATAAAAGTGTATTGGGAGGCGTGCCCAGGTCATTGCCTGCCTTGATCAAAGCCATGCGGATACAGGAAAAGGCCAGGGGAGTAGGGTTTGATTGGGAAGAAAAGAAGCAAGTATGGGAGAAGGTAGAGGAGGAAATGCAGGAATTTAAAGCGGCTTTTGACGGGGTCGCTGATGCAGACATGGATAAGGAGGAAGCCAAAGGGGAATTTGGCGACCTGCTTTTTTCACTCATTAATTACGCCAGGTTTATCGATATCAATCCGGAGGAAGCACTGGAGCGCACCAACAGAAAATTTATCCATCGCTTCCAGTTTCTTGAAAAAGCGGCAAAAGCATCCGGCAAATCTTTGGCTGATATGACGCTGGCCGAAATGGACATTTATTGGGAAAAAGCGAAAAGTGAACCTTTTGAAAGCAAGAGCAAATGATGGTAGTATCAAAAAAAATTTACTTGCGTACAATTTCAATTTGCCTGTAACATAAGCATTTACAAAATGGCCATTTTAAACTTTGTCCACAAATTGTATTTTTTTAATTTGTAGTAAGTAATTAAAAATCAACGAGTTAAATCAATGTTAAAAACCTCTGTGGATAATTGTGTAAAAATGTGGATAAAAAAACTTGCTTTTTTCATTCCTCAAATGCGGCCAAATAGCCCCCTTTTTTTGGTGCATTTGGGTTAAATGGTGGGTGCCTGTCTGTATGTTTATAGGCCTGGATTGATGGACCTTCAAATTCAGAAAATGGATCTTGTATCGAAGTGCGCTTTATAGCAATTTGGAGATTTCTTCCAGGTAGTCCCGGTTGTTGGACAGTCGGGGCACCTTATTTTGCCCACCCAATTTTCCTTTGGATTTCAGCCATTTTTCAAAAAGACCCTCGGCAGCGAAGTGGACGATTGGAAGTTTGAGCACCATGTCACGGTAACGCTTGGCATCGTAATCCGAATTTACCTTTCGCAACTCTTCATCCAGCAAGCGGGTAAAAAGTTCATTATCCTCAGGGAATTCGACGAATTCTATGATCCATTCATGGGTGCCTTGTTCCTGATTTTCCCCAAAATAAATGGGGGCAGCAGTAAAGTTACTGATGCTTGACCGGGTAAGTTTGCAGGTGGTTTCTATGGCTTTTTCTGCATTTTCCACGATCAACTCTTCCCCAAATGCATTGATGAAATGCTTGGTTCTACCGGAAATTTTAAAACGGTAGGGACGGGTGGAAGTAAACTTTACGGTATCTCCTATTTTGTAACGCCATAGCCCAGCATTGGTGCTGATCAAAATGGCATAATTTTTACCGGTTTCTACCTGATCCAATGGGATGATTTCCGGCTCATGGCTATTGTGCCCATCCATGGGGATAAATTCATAAAAGATCCCGTAATCCAACATCAACAACAGCTCCTCACTGTTTTTCTGGTCTTGAATTCCAAAGAAGCCCTCCGATGCATTATAAGTTTCCATATAATGCATGTTTTTTGAGTTTATGAGGTTTTGGAAGAGGTTCCTGTAGGGGCCAAAGGCCACTGCGCCATGGAAAAAGACCTCTAAATTGGGCCAAATCTCCAGGATGTTGTTGCTCTTGGTAATTTCCAAAACCTTTTTAATGAGGACCAGGGTCCAGGTAGGTACTCCTGTGAGGCTGGTAACGTTTTCCTTGATGGTTTCCTGCGCCATTTTTTCAATTTTCTCTTCCCATTCACTCATCAAAGCGACCTCCAGACTTGGGGTTCTGGCTAGTTGGGCCCATTTGGGGAGATTGCGCATGATGACGGCAGATATATCCCCGGAAGAACTATTTTTATTAAAATCCAGCGGGTTTGTTTGCAGGCTTCCTCCTATAGAAAGGCTTTTACCAGTAAATAATTTTGTTTCCGGGTAATTGTTCACATATAGAGAAAGCATGTCTTTTCCTCCTTTAAAATGGCAGTCCTCTAAACTTTCAGGGGATACGGGTATAAACTTGCTTCTAGAGGAGGTAGTACCGGAAGATTTTGAAAACCAATGAATGGGTGTGGGCCATATTACATTTTGCTGACCTTTCATGGTTTGTTGAATATAAGGCATGATGGCTTCATAGTCATGCACAGGGATCCATTGGTTATAATCTTTGTAGGAGGAGATCTTCCTGAAATGGTGTTTTTTGCCAAATTCGGTGTCTTTGGCTGTATGAATTAATTTAAATAAAATTTCCCGTTGTATTTCCAGGGGGTTATTTTTGAATTTTTCAATCTGGCCTATCCGATTTTTGAATATCCAGGTCATAAAAGTATTGATGACTTCCATTAGTGAGGATTTCTGTTTAAATCTTTCTTTTCAACTCGAAGTTTTTTCCGAGATAAACTTTTCTTACCTGTTCATCGGCGGCAAGTTCTTCCGCTGTTCCTGCTTTTAGCAGTCTTCCTTCAAACATCAGGTAAGCACGGTCTGTAATGGAAAGGGTTTCATTGACATTATGATCAGTAATCAGAATGCCTATATTTTTATCCTTTAGTTTGGCTACGATAAATTGGATTTCTTCTACAGCTATGGGGTCCACTCCGGCAAATGGTTCATCCAAAAGTACGAATTTCGGATCTACCGATAGGGCCCTGGCGATCTCAGTTCTTCTCCTTTCTCCACCCGAGAGCACCATGCCCAGGTTCTTCCTTACATGGGTAAGGCTAAATTCCTCCAACAACTGATCCACTTTTTCTTTTTGCTCTTTTTTGGGAATTTTGCTCATTTCCAAAACAGCCAAAATGTTTTCTTCTACGGTAAGCTTACGGAAAACGGAAGCCTCCTGAGCCAGGTAGCCAATCCCAAGTTTTGCCCGTTTGTACATGGGCAAGGGGGTAATGTTTTCATTGTCCAGGTAGACGGTTCCCGCATTGGGTTTGATTAAACCTACTATCATGTAAAATGAGGTGGTTTTTCCTGCCCCATTGGGTCCCAGTAAACCCACGATTTCCCCTTGGGATACGGAAACGGATATGTCGTTGACTACCCGTTTTTTCTTGTAAATTTTAACCAGGTTTTCTGCCCTTAAAATCATTTTAATCAAATTTGATATCTTTCACATACAGCTGAAGGCTGCTTGTGTTCCTGAAGGTGTTTTCTCTGATTTCGAATGCGATATTAAAACGCATTTTACTGTTTAGCATTTCATAATATTTCGCAAAACCAAAACCGATACATACTGGTCTGGTATTTTGTCCGTCCTGTATGATCTCAAAACGAAGGTGTTTGTCTTTTAATATCCTTACATTTTCGGCATGCACCTGATTGACACAGAATACTGGTTCCGGATTGCCCGGTCCAAAGGGTGCCATTTGCTTGAGAATATTATAAAACTTATAATTGATCTGATCCAATATCAGCTCATCATCAATTTCAAGGATGGGTTTCAGGTGAATTTCCTTTACCCGCTCACTGACTACCTGCTCAAATTTTTCCTGAAATGCCGGTACATTTTCAACCGAAAGGGTGAGTCCTGCTGCATATTTATGACCCCCGAATTGTTCCAGTAAGTCGCTGCAGGCCTCAATGGCCTCATAGATATCGAAATCGAAAACGGACCGTGCACTGCCGGTAGCTTTATTGTTGGATTCGGTCAATATAATCGTCGGTCGGTAAAATTTCTCTATGCACCGGGAAGCCACTATGCCTATCACTCCCTTGTGCCAGTCTTCTTTAAATAAAACCGTACTTTTAAAAACACCTGAATGCTCGCGGTTCTCTATCATTTCCAGGGCCTCCCTGGTAATGTTTTCATCAAAATTTTTTCGTGCCGCATTGACGTCTTCTACCAATTCTGCTCTCCTGACACCCTCATCAAGGTCTTTGGATATCAATAAGGCTACTGATGCTTTGGCATGTTCCAATCTTCCAGAGGCATTGATACGGGGACCTATCTTGAATACAATATCTGTGATATTCAGTTCTTTTTCTATTCTCCCTTTTAATATCAATGCCTTGATACCTGGCCTGGGATTGTTGTTTAGCCGGTCCAAACCATAATAGGCCAGTATCCGGTTCTCACCTGTAATCGGTACAATATCTGAAGCTATACTGATGGCAACCAGGTCAAGGTAGGTATAAAGGTTTGCCTGGCTCTTTTTCGTGTATTCCGAAAAGGCTTGCACCAGCTTGAAACCCACTCCGCAACCACTCAGCTCCTTGTATGGATAGGAGCAGTCTTTTCGTTTTGGATCCAGCACTGCAACTGCCTCTGGGAGCTTTTCACCCGGAGTGTGGTGATCACATATGATAAAGTCTACGCCTAATTCATTGGCCAGGTTGATTTTATCTATGGCCTTTATTCCGCAGTCTAAGGATACTACCAGACTGTAATGGTTTTCAGCAGCATACCTGACTCCTTTATCAGAAATCCCATATCCCTCCTTGTAGCGGTCCGGAATATAGAATGCCACCCTGTCATAAAAGGCTTTGATAAAACCATAAAAGAGGGCGACTGAAGTGGTCCCATCCACATCATAGTCCCCGTAAACCAATATGTATTCTTGATTTTCAATGGCTTTCACCAGTCTTTTTACCGCCTTATCCATGTCTTTCATGAGCATGGGATCATGGAGCTTATCCAAATCCGGGCGGAAAAATTCCTTTGCCTCCTGAAAATCATGGATATCCCTATTGACCAGCATGTTGGCCAAAGTAGTATTTACATTTATTTCATGGCTGAGGTGAGCGACTGATTCGGCTTTTGCTTTGTCCTTAAGCTTCCATCTAAAATCCATAGGGCGTAAATTACAAAACAAACAGTCGTTTAAAGATAAAAAAGCTTTATTAGTTTTAATAAAAAAATTCCAGGGATACCTAAATGTCAGTTTATGAACAGATTGCCATCAGTCAATGGCTTCTGTCAAAACATCTTTTAGGGGAACCCTTTGTCCATCCTTGTAGGGTACAATCCAGGCTTCCTTCACACCCAGTTTGCGGAGTTTCTTTTTAAATTTATCCGCCATATCGTAATCTCTGAACTGTCCAAGAATATATTTGATATAACCGTCCTGATCAATGATTTTCAGGTCGCTGCCGTTTTCCGTAAGGTCCCGCAAATCAAAATCATCAAAAGCGGCCAATTGAACCCTGAAGACTACTCCATTGTCCCATTCATTCCTTTGGGTTCGGTCTGAATCCGTTTTTGAAGCTTCCATTTCATTATTCATTTTGGATACCTGGCTCATTAACCGACTGATTTCATTGTCTTTTCTTTCGATTACCTGATTCAGGTAAGCCTCCTTCTCAGACAAATCGGCTTGCGCTTCGGTCAACTTCTCCTTATCTTCTACCAGGGACTTGAACTCCTCAGGGCTCATCTCCTTTTTTCTTTCCTTCCAACCGCTATACTCTTCCTTGCTCAAACCACCAATGGATTTTGGGGAGCAATTGAAAAGAAGCCCTGCAATGCCCAATACTAAAAACGTTTTGATTAAAGCCATTTTGATGCCTATTTTATACTTTGTCTTTCTTGTAATTCAACGACATCCTTAAATTACGAAAAATAAACCATTATCCTTTTTTTTGTCAAAAAAAACAATTTTTATGAAAGCCTACGTAAAAAGGACTCCAGATTTAAACATTTACATGTCTTTCGGCATGATAGGAAGAGCGAACCAGGGGACCCGATTCGACATACTTAAGACCTCTTTTTAGCCCTTCTTCCCTGTAGATGTCAAATTGCTCAGGATGTATAAATTCGGCTACTTCTATGTGTCTTCGGGTAGGCTGCAGGTATTGGCCCAAAGTCAAAATGTCACAGCCATGTGCGACCAGATCATCCATGGCCTGATAAATTTCTTCCTCTTTTTCGCCCAGACCAAGCATGATGCCTGTTTTGGTTCTTTTTCCATATTCCTTGGTCAACTTGATTTGTTCCAGAGACCGTTTGTATTTGGCCTGGGGCCTCACCCTTCTGTAAAGCCTTTCTACGGTTTCCACGTTATGGGAGACGACTTCCTGCCCGGCGCTGATCATTTTGTATAATGCCTCCCAGTTGCCTTTAACATCTGGAATTAATGTTTCGATGGTAGTTTGCGGGGAAAGTTTTTTGGTTTCGGTAACCGTTCTGTACCAAACATCAGCCCCTCTGTCTTTCAATTCATCCCGGTTGACTGAGGTAATGACGGCATGCTTTACCCCCATCAGTTGGATGGCTTCTGCCACCCTTCGGGGCTCATCCTGGTCATATTCGGGAGGCCTGCCAGTAGCCACTGCACAGAATGAACAGGACCGGGTACATACATTTCCCAAAATCATAAAGGTCGCAGTGCCAGCACCCCAGCATTCTCCCATATTGGGACAATTGCCACTTTCGCAGATGGTATGCAACTTGTGTTCATCGACTAACTTGCGGACTTTAGCGTATTCTTTACCTATAGGAAGCTTTACCCTCAACCAGTTAGGTTTTTTTGTTTTCGTTTGTTCTTTGGAGATTACCGGAAGTTCTATCATATCGGTTGTTTAATTCCTTTCAAAATTAGCGGTTTTTCATGAGTTGTCCCAGGTAGCCAGCCTATTTTCTAAACCCATAAAAAAGGGTAAAATATACGGACTGAAAAACCTGTCTGTTTTCAGTAGTGGGCATCAGCACGACCTCTTTGGTAAAACCCTCTAATTGGTATCCAAGTTCCACTCCGGTAACGTTTGACTTGAAAAAGCCGAATTCGAAGGCCATGGCTGCTTTTGCATTTCCACCAAAGGCAATTTCTGAATTCCCTATACCCTCAAAGAGCCTTCCAGGCCCCAATACATTGAAGCGGCTCTGGTGTACTTCGGGATCGTATTGTTCCCTCACCGTTTCTGTACGGTTCAGGGAGTATTCTATATAATAAGGTGCAATGAGTCCAATCGTAGGACCAATGGCCCCTAAGAGAGAAATCTGCACCCCCTGATGAGGAGCTTTCTTAAATACGAGGATTTCCCGACCATATTGCGGGCGTATGGCATAAAGATAGTTAGACTTGCCAAAGATGTAGCTATTGCCCAATACCGTAGTGTACCGGACTTCCTTTGGGTTTTTCACATTGGCCAGTTCGAGGTTGAAGAATTGAAATAGATTATCATCTATTCTGGATCCTAATTTAAAGCTGACTCCTCCGATCAATCCCCCGTTGGTGTTTTTATTGATGCCAAAAAGGACCTCATTATCATAATCATAATCACCTGCGTCTCCCCTTTGTCCGAATGAGGTATTGATACCGACAAAAATCAAAACCAGGAAAATGTAATATTTCATATTCTTTCTCATATATGATCATGATTTTAACGCTAAATTTGCGCGCATTGTTACCGTTGCAAGATTAAAAATAATCAGATTATGCCAACAAACAAAAACCGGTCAAGCAGGATAATTGATTTATTTCGGCCAGCAGCCTGAGATAAGCACATCTGTTGAGTGGTCCGCCGTTTAGGCTGACTTGGTTGATAGGCAATATCTGGTAGATTATGGCAGGATAAAAAAATTTCGGATGCCCTTGTAGCGTTTTGGTCAAGTGTATCGTCTGGGTAGGGAACCTATCCTATTAAAGAAAGGCTTTTGGAGAAAGATCTCAAACAGGAAGCGCAGAAGCGAGATAAAAAATCGTTGGAAAAGCTTTACAAGCATTTTTATGGCTATGCTATGAGCATTGCACTGAGGTATTCCGGAAGCAGGGAAGAGGCTTGCGAAATCGTCAATGACAGCTTTATGAAAGCCTTTGATAAGTTGGAGCAGTTTTCTCCTGAAAATTCCTTTAAGGGCTGGTTCAGGAGAATAATAATCAATACTTCGGTGGATTATTACAGGAAGAATTTCAAACATTATTCCGCCATGAATATCGAAAAAGCCGAAACAGAGACATATGATTCAAATATCATTGATGAATTATCCAGAGCCGATATTCTAAGGGCGCTGGGAGAATTACCTGAAATATTACGGGTGATCTTTAACATGTACGAAATAGAAGGGTACCGGCACAATGAGATCAGTGAAAAACTGGGTATACCGGCCAGTACCTGCAGGACATACCTGGCCAGGGCAAAAGAGAAATTGAGAGAAAAAATTATCGCTATTAATCAAATTAAAAATGAAGGAGCAGTTCGATAAGAAACTTGCGGAGAAAATAAAAGCCTCCTTCAGCAAGCATGAGGAGCCTTATGACCCCCAGGCCTGGGAGAGATTTTCCCGTGCCTATTTCAAGCCAAAGAAAAAGGCTTGGTTGGTTTATTGGCCATTTTTTACGGCAGGTATTGCAGCCAGCTTACTATTCTTTTTTGTTTATTTTCCTAAACAGGAGAAAATTGATCAGCAGGTGAAATCATTTTCTGATTCCATCACCATAGGGAATGCTCCTTTTCAAAACAAAACGGAAAAAGATAAGCCGGATGACAGGGCTAAGACCGATTCGGAATCTTTAGCAAATGCTTCAGGCAGTTCTGGAAAGGGTTCTTTATCAGACAGCATGGCTATTGATCCTAAAAACACGGAGGCATCTGCTTCCGATAGGTTGTCTGAAAACATACCTGCGGTTTCCCCATTGCCTTCGTTGGTTAAGACCCTTGCCGAATCCTGGGAAAACTTTCAGACGGATATGGCAAAAAAGCTGGAAAATGTTCCTTTGTTGGCAGATCAGTCTCTTTCGGAAACGCCAACCAGGAAGGCCATATCTGAAAATGACGCAGCAAAAATCATTGAAGAATGGAAAGCTGGTGAAGCAGAAAATGAAGCAGCGGATGCTGGCAAGGAGACGAGGCCTTTTAAGCTGGGTGTCATGCTCAGTCCCCAGGCCAGTTCAAATCCTGTTTCTGGAATGAACCTGGGCGCTGGGTTGATGTCTGAAATTTCGCTTTCCAGTAAATTTAAATTGGATTTTGGACTGGCTTATGCCAATCAAAGTATGACCCCTCAAAATATGCAGGCCATGCCACAAAATGCATCACCTGGCTTTGAAATGAGGGCAAACAGCAATATTATTGATTCCGATTACCAGCTTAATTTTGCTTCCCTGGATTTTCCCGTAAATCTGAAATACAAGGTTTACGACAAAAAGCAAACGGGAATTTATTTGATTACGGGTCTTTCCAGTATGGTGTACCTGGATCAAAATACAGTCGAAACCATTGAAGCACAGTCCCTTTTCAGTACCAACAGTTTTAGCGGGGACCTGGAATATGCTCCCAATGTTCAAAAATTCAGCAATGTTGTTTCTCCCCAATCCGGTGAAAAAAATACCGATGTGGCTGGATTACTAAACCTTTCGTTTGGCTATGAATACCAATTGAACGATGAGTTTTACTTGTCATTTGAGCCTTTCTATAAAGTACCTCTGGGAGGATTGACATTTGCAG
>Ga0008836_100194_pt1 | contig 56461 bp, 41 predicted proteins | sample HotLakConsUCCR28_FD_62214 | JGI IMG/M metagenome (GOLD analysis project Ga0008836, IMG submission 62214) | Hypersaline microbial mat communities from Hot Lake, Washington, USA - Hot Lake Consortium UCC-R28 (Hybrid Assembly) ... | reverse complement strand
CCCCTTCTCCCAAAGCGGGAGAAGGGGAGCCGGAAAGCCTTGTCTGGCCTCCCCCTCGCCCAATTTTGGGAGAGGGGGACTGAGGGGGTGAGGGCCGAGATGTGTGTACACGGTAGCCTTCTCAAGGGGAGGAATCAGAGTCTTGTCAAACCTCTCCTTGAGAAGGAGAGGTGCCGCAGGCGGTGAGGTTTCCCACATGCCAAAACTCCACTTCTGAATCTGGATGAGGTTTAATCGAGCCCTGGCCCAGGATAGTGCGGCCAATTTTGTCCTCAGCGGCAAGAAAAGCTCAAAACGGCTCATTTTGGGCAGCTTTAGTAACTAAGGGATCAGCGGGAAAAGGAAAATAAGATCCCGGTGATGGTGGAGAGAAGGGGGTAGGTGGGACGAATTCCAGCGCGGAGCACGGAGTGGGTTCTTTGATTTCAAGCACGTCCCTAAGTAGATGGGCTTAATTATTTGTCGGATGTGTTAGCGCCAGCATAACGCATCAAATCCCTATGGAATGGTGCGTTACGGCTTCGCCTCACAGCACCCTACAACATTGTTTGTTTATGTCCACCTACTTAACCTGAATTCGAATTACCGCTTTACCCCTAGACCAGAGGTTCCAGGAGCTGTTATCCAACCTCAGCGGTAGGCAATCAATTTTTTTTCAAGACAATAGTCTTTGTGTCCATTCTCAGCTAGAACGTCGATACAGAAACCCGGTTTCTGGGTCAGAAGGCCAGTTATGCCGTTAGAGCAGTGACGAAGAAACCGGGGTTTTGGCCATACTGTATCGGTGCGCTAGCGGCAATCACTCAGTGTAGAAAGGTAGGAGGAGTCGGGGCTGGGATGGCGATCGCGTTCCTGGGGCGATCGCTGACGACCAGGGACAACCTTCCCAGAGCCCGAGTCGCGAACAATACAAATCCCTACAAACAAGGAATTCTCACGATAGATTCCGTTTTAGGGTTTGATCTGCCCCTTAACATGAAATACGTTGTGATGTCAGGTTTTTAGAACCTTTGGATATGACTGGTTGGTTACAGACCCCTCCGCCGGGGGGGTGGCACACCCTGCCTCCCCACAAAGCCTTGACCCTATTACAGAGCGATCTCACCCAGGGCCTGTCCGCCCACGAAGTGATCGCCCGCCGCGAACAAGTGGGGGCCAACCTGCTAGAAGAAACTCGCGGTCGCAGCAGTTGGCGCATTTTGCTCGATCAGTTCACCAACATCATGTTGTTGATGCTGATTGCCGTCGCTGTGATTTCGGGTGTCATCGCCCTTCGCAACAACGAGGTGCCGAAGGACGCGATCGCCATTTTTGCGATCGTCATCCTCAACGGCCTGCTGGGCTACTTTCAAGAAAGTCGCGCCGAAAAAGCCCTGGCCGCCCTCAAACAGATGGCCTCCCCCAGTGTCCGCATCATCCGCGACGGCCATACCCTCGAAGTCCCGTCGCAAGATCTGGTGCCGGGGGACATTCTCTTGCTTGATGCCGGGATGCAGGTGGCCGCCGATGGCCGCTTGCTAGAGTCGTCGAACCTGCAAGTGCGGGAGTCAGCGCTGACGGGCGAGGCCCAGGCTGTCGAAAAACAGGCCGATGAGGTGCTCGAAGCGGATGCCAGTTTGGGCGATCGCACTAATCTGGTTTTTCAAGGCACTGAGGTGGTGTATGGGCGGGGGCGAGCGCTGATTACCCAAACCGGCATGCAGACGGAACTGGGCCGCATTGCCGCGATGTTGCAAGCGGTCGAAAGCGAACCTACGCCGCTGCAAATCCGCATGGATCAACTCGGCAACACCTTGGTCACCGGCTCACTGATGTTGGTGGCGCTGGTCGTCATCGGCGGCGTTTGGCAGGCGGGATGGGGCGCGTTTGAAAGCCTGCTGGAAGTGTCGCTCAGTATGGCGGTCGCCGTCGTGCCCGAGGGCTTGCCCGCCGTCATTACGGTCACGCTGGCGATCGGCACCCAGCGCATGGTGCGCCGCAATGCCCTGATTCGTCGCCTGCCAGCGGTCGAAACCCTGGGCTCAGTCACCACAATTTGTTCCGACAAGACGGGCACCCTGACCCAAAACAAAATGGTGGTGCAGGCCGTGCAGACGGCCTCCCAGCGCTACCAGGTATCGGGCGAGGGCTATCACCCGGTGGGGGAGTTCACAGTGACCGACCGCGAGGCGATCGCCCCTCTAGAGCAACCCGAGTTGGCCCACCTGCTGTTTTGCAGCCTGCTCTGTAACGACTCGCTGCTACAAAAAGAGCAAGGCGAGTGGGTGATTTTGGGCGACCCGACCGAAGGGGCACTGGTGGTGCTGGCGGGCAAAGGGGGGCTCAACCAACAAGCTTTGATCCAGCAAGTTGAGCGGGTGGCGGAATTTTCGTTTTCGTCAGAGCGCAAGCGCATGAGTGTGGTGGTGCGATCGCCCACCCACCTGACGGTCGCCCCCACCTTGTTGGCAGAGTCTCCCTACTGGCTGCTGGCTAAAGGCTCCCCCGAGCTGCTGCTAGAGCGCTGCCAGTCCCTCCGCACAGGACATGCCGAGGAGCCCTTGACCGCCGATGCCCGCGCTCAAATTTTGCACCAAAACGAAGCCCTGGCCGCCCAAGGTTTGCGGGTATTGGGCCTCGCGAGCAAAACCCTGACCGCCCCCCCCGAGGCCGCCGCCACCGCCGACACGGTAGAACAGGATCTGGTCTGGCTGGGGTTGGTGGGCATGTTGGATGCGCCCCGCCCCGAAGCCCGAGAGGCGGTGGACCTGTGCAAACAAGCGGGCATTCGGCCCATGATGATTACCGGCGATCACCAACTGACGGCACGGGCGATCGCTGTCGACATGGGGATTGCCGACAATGAGGCGGAAGTGCTCACCGGCAAAATGTTGGAAACCATGGACACCGTGACCCTGCAGCGAGCCGTGCAAAACGTACAGGTCTATGCCCGCGTCTCCCCTGAACACAAACTGCGGATTGTGCAGGCCCTGCAAGCAGAGCACCAGATCGTCGCCATGACCGGCGATGGCGTCAATGATGCCCCAGCGCTCAAACAGGCGGATATCGGCATCGCCATGGGCATCACCGGCACGGATGTCAGCAAAGAAGCCAGCGACATGGTGCTGCTGGACGATAACTTTGCCACCATCGTCGCCGCTGGCGAAGAAGGGCGAGTGGTTTACAACAATATCCGCCGCTTTGTGAAATACATTCTCGGCTCCAACATCGGCGAGGTGCTGACGATCGCCGCCTCCCCAATCCTGCTGCCCATTTTGGATGTGCCCCTGACGCCCCTCCAAATTTTGTGGATGAACCTGGTGACGGACGGCTTTCCGGCCCTGGCCCTCGCCGTCGAACCGGCAGAACCCGATGTGATGAAGCGTCCGCCCCACGACCCCAAAGAAAGCATTTTTGCCCGTGGCCTGGGGGCTTACATGCTCCGCATCGGCGTGGTCTTCAGCATCATTTCCATCTCACTCATGTATTGGGCCTTCTACCATGCCCAAAATCCTGACATTCCCGGCGACCCTGATCGCTGGAAAACCATGGTCTTCACCACCCTCTGCCTGGCGCAAATGGGGCACGCGATCGCCGTGCGATCGGACACCCAGATGACCTACCAAATGTCCCCGTTTTCCAACCCCTTCGTCCTGGCAGCGGTCATCATCACCACCATTCTGCAACTGATGCTGATCTATGTGGAACCGCTCCGTAATTTCTTTGGCACCGAGTTGCTCAGTCCTATGGAACTCTTGATTTGCGTGGGGTTCAGCAGCCTCATGTTTGTCTGGGTCGAAGCCGAAAAACTCGTCCGAAAACTCTCTCGCCGCTGAGGGGCGCAGCTCAGCGGCAACCCCAAAACCCCTGGCCTCATCGGAGCACGCAACTCGGGATCGGTGGTTTAGCCAACCGCCTGGCCGGCTCTCCCGACAGAGTGAGCAGTGCTCCCCAAATCTCTGCAGCCTGGCAGATACAACATCAAAAACTTTTAGATAGAGTTGGCTCATATTGAACGAAGAGGGTCATTCATGGCTACCTTGAAAACCGTATTACTGATGCAGGCGGGTGCCGACAGTGCGCCTTATTTTTCTGCCATCACGATTGTTTTTGGTGTGGGCTTTCTGGCCGCTGTCACTATTGGCTCGATTGCCTGGTACAACTCCAAGCGACCCGTCGGCTGGGAAGATAAAGAGCGTCCTGACATCGTTCCGGAAGTCGACAAATAGAGCCCTGTTGCCGCTGAGGAGTCGCTAGCACGGCATCAAGGAACCCTTTTGCGGCGGCCTTACCAGTGTTTGTACAGCCCCGACGAGCCCCGTTCGGGGTAATTCCATGGATGTCTGCCCCCTAGCTAAAAGGTTGACGGCTAGGGGGTAGACTGCTTTGAGGAGGGTGAACGAGGGTGAACGGCTTTAGTGGAGAGCGTTCGAGTGCGATCGCCGACCTACTGCAGCGCAATTCTCACGGGTCCCCGCTTGGCAGGCTGCTCCTTGGGTGGGTGCACACATTGCAGACCGGCAACGTCATCAGCCCGCTTGCCCGCTCTCAAGATGCTGACCTGCAACATCACAAACAGCGGGTCAAAGGCATCATCCACCAGAGCTTCTTCCCAATTTTGGACGTTAGGCAACAGTTGCCGCACTTGAATGTCTAGCTCTCGCCGGAAATCGTTGTGCGACATCTCCGCTTTTTCTGCGATCGTGAGACTTGTCCGCATATCCTGAGCCCACTCCGCTGAGCCCAACCCAGTTAGCAAAGCCTCATTCGAGTTGGACGATAAATCTTCGCTAAAATTTGACGATAAAAAGAGGACTGTCAAGTTCAGCATTTCCTGTCTTTGAGCAGCAGGCAAGGCAGAAAACTTTACCCGACAATTCACTTCACTCAACCTTTCTACAAATTCCCCTAGCCAGGGGCCATCCCAACCATGCTGATCCGCTACCCGTTGCACCTCCTGCTCAAGGGAGCCTAAGGGTTCACCCAGCAAATCATGCGACGGCACATCCAGCCCTGAGAGACCGCCCCAATTCACCGCTGGTTCGCCGAAATCGATGTCCGCTGACCACGACACTGGCGTTACCGACTGGTCAGGTTGGTCAGCTGGCGACGACTGGATCACCCAAACCAGGACGGCAATTGTCATCCCGCCCAGCGCCAGGCAGGAAATACGCGGCATCATAGAGCTTTCTCCTAGATAGCGTAAATACAAAAGTACTATATCACCTCTATCAGATAGATGTCAGCCGAGTTGCAATTCTTGAGCAGAAGTTTTAGATTTCCGTCAAACCGACAGCTTGGGAATATTTTTTCGATGACAACACCCCTTGACCGTAAGTATTCTGGCAGTCAGAAGTCAGGCGATCGCAATCAGCAATACATCTGTAATCTGGTGGACCTTGCATAGTTCTAATGAACTACTCTTGGGTTACACTTGATGTTCGTGTGAGATAAAGGTCGCCATGTCAGCGAAAAAGCCTATGAGTATTCGGTTGCCCGAGGCGCTTGCCGATGAGCTAAAGGCCAAAGCATCCGAAGAGGGGGTATCGGTCACCGAAATGATTAACCGCTTTGCCCGCCTGGGGTTGCGATTTGCGGCGGAAGACCGGCTGCCCTTTGTGGGTTTGCCAGAGAGCAACGGCAACGGTCACGGATACTATAGTGCGGCTAGACAAGTCCAGGAACAGAGCGCCAGCTATCCGCTCTCGACCCAAGTTCTGCTGGCCGCTGAGGGCACGGATCCCGAAGCCAGCGCCCCGAAGATCGCCGACGATGATCCAGAAGCGCTGCTGCTGGCTGGGTTTGACGAGTTTACAAAGACGCTAGAAAGCGCCATGCGTTATTTGACCGATGAGCGCAATCGCGATCGCGTTATTGATACGATTGGCGAACTCGCTAAACTCAAGACCCGGCTGCAACTCGATCCGTGGATTCTCCAAAAATCAGGTGAGCCTAGCCCCAAAAGCTAATCCTTCGACTCCCCTCGCTGGGCGCTCTGTCGCTGATCCCCATCGCCAAGGAGAGGTAAGGTTTTTTCAATCACGCAAACCCAGTTTTCAACTTAGGCTAGTTTAGAGAACCACCAAGCTAGAAACGATCGACCAAGGACTTTAGGGATCAGCGGTAGTTGGCTACCCGAGAGAAGGGTGATGAACATTCGACCAGCAGTCAAAGCCGACGTACCCAGTCTGGCAACGCTCTATCATGACACCGTAATGGCTCATGGACCGGAGCACTACACCGAGGCGCAAACCGCCGCCTGGGCAGCGTCTACCCTGGATCTGGCAGAATTCGAACACTTTATTCTGGGCGTTCAAACTTACGTGGCTGAAACGCCAAACGGCATCGTCGGCTTCGGTGGGCTATCGCCCGAGGGGCCTATCGCCTCCCTCTACGTCCACCAGGATTATCTGGATCAAGGGGTTGGTTCAGCGATTTTGCAGTATTTGATGGAGCAGGCGGAGCGCGATCGCCTGCCCCGCCTTTATGCCGAAGCTAGCGAGTTTAGCCTGGGGTTGTTTCAGAAATTCGGCTTTCGCCACTACGACACCGAAGTCGTCGAACGCATGGGCGTATCCTTTACCCGCTATCTGGTAGAAAAAGTGGAGCTGACTTGCTAACAGACAGCCGAGACGGCTATCCAAACCGTTAAATTCCCATCCCCCAAGACTTCCCGACTCTCCCACCCGCCCACTCAAGCCCTCCGCGAGACTCCGCCCCCCCCCTCTCCTAATCCTTCAGGCCGAACTCCCGTAGCGCCGGGAGAAAGTTGCGGTTTTCATGCCCCGGACGGCTGAGCTTGCAGAGGGCAAACCGTTGTAGCGGAGACAGGGCAGTCCACTGCGCGGGGGCGATCGCCCCCTCCATCTGGGCGGCCTGGTCTTGCACCTCGGCAGGCACCTGATCCGCTTGCAGCCAGGGCGGTGCCGGGTCGATCGGCAAGTCCTTAGCCGGGGAGCCGGTGTATTGCACCACCAGGTTTTGCAGCATTTCACGGTAATCGGCGATGTCCTGCCCGGTCGCACAGGGATGGGTGACCAGGCGATCGCGATCGTCCGTAGCAAATTTGTGCCAGTGCTCTAGCTTGAGCTTGACGCCACAGGTATCGAGCTTGTAACGCACCTGCATGGGAATGCACCGCAACGACTCCACAAAGTCCGCTTCGAATTGAAAAAAGATGAGATCGGAGGTTGGCATAGGGCTGTTGGGGATGGGTGGGGAGTGGGGAGGTTTTGGGTTTTGGGTTTTGAGTTTTGAGTTTTGGGTTCTGGGGAGGTATTGGATTTTGGGGAGGTATTGGGTGCTTGATACTAGCAACCTTGTACCCAACACTCAGAACCTTGTACCTTGTTCCCTTGTTCCTACCCTTCACCGTCTTACGACCGTATTCAAGACTGTAATACAGCTCGTTCAGCGGTTGGCGCGATCGCTGTAGTGACTGGCTGCGAGGTGCGATCGCGGATCAGCATCGCTTCAGAAATGGGCACCACATTGACGGCACTGGCCTTCAGTTCGGGCTGGAGGGAAATGGGACATACCGCCGAGTGGGTGAGGGCGTTACATTCGGCGGCATCGGCCCAGAGGGCTCCCCAGTGCATCGGGATAAACAGGACGCCCCGGCGAATGTATTGGGTCACGTGCACTTTGAGACGGGCCTGGCCCCGGCGCGATCGCACCTCGACCCAATCCCCCGATTGGACTTTGAGGTGCTGGGCATCAATGGGGTGCATTTCGAGCAGCGGTTCGGGGTGCATTTTGCGGATTTTAGGAATGCGCCCGGTGCGGCTTTGGGTATGCCAGTGCCCATACAGCCGCCCATTCGTCAGCACAAAGGGATACTCGGGGTCGGGGGGTTCCGTCAGCCCATTTTCATGGAAGGCGGCAAAGTTTGCACGACCATTGGGCGTCGGGAAACGGTGGTCGGTGTAAAGCCGCTTGTCATGCTTGGTAGAGGCGGTTGCATCGCTCTCGTCTTGTGGGCAGGGCCACTGAATCGGCCCCTCGGCAGCCAGCCGCCCATGGCTCAGGCCCGTCATATCGCACACCCGCCCCGCCGTCAGTTGCACAAACTCGTCATAGACCTCAGCGGCAGATTGCCACGAAAACTGCGGTTCAAAGCCCAGGCGTCGCCCCACCTCGGCGAAAATTTCCCAATCAGCGCGGGCTTCTCCCGGACATGCCCGAAAGGCGGGGCAGTACGTCACGGTGCGCTCAGAATTGGTCATAATCCCAGTTTTTTCGCCCCATTGCGCCGCTGGCAGCAGCACATGGGCGTATTCTGCCGTTTCCGTAGGGTAGTAGGCGTCTTGCAAGATGGTGAAGGGCGATCGCCGCAGGGCCGCCTTCGTCCGCTCGATATCCGGCATACTCACCGCTGGATTCGTCGCCGCCACCCAAAACAGCCCCACCGCCCCCTGCTCCAGCCCTACCATCATGTCCCAGGCGGCAAGTCCCGGCGTCGGCGAAATGCTGTCCGCTGGCATTCCCCAAGCGTCTTCCACGGCACGCCGGTGCTCGGAATTTTTCACCAGGCGATACCCCGGCAAAATGTGCGACAGCCCTCCGGCTTCGCGTCCCCCCATGGCGTTGGGCTGCCCCGTCAGAGAAAAGGGTCCCGCCCCCGGATAACCAATCTGGCCCGTCATCAAATGCAGGTTGATCAGCGTGCGGGCTTTGGCAGTGCCCTCCGCCGACTGGTTGATGCCCATCGACCATAGCGACAGCACGCGCGGGGACTGCCCCCAACCGCGGGCGGCCTCTTCCAAGTCGGCGATGGTAATGCCACACACCGCCGCCACCCGCTCCGGCGGATACTGCTGAATCACTTCGACATAATCGCTAAAGCCTTTAGTCGCCTCGTCGATAAACAAGGGATCAATCCATCGCTGGCGCAGCAAAATGTGGGCGATGCCGTTCATCAGGGTGATATCCGTGCCGGGACGAATCGCCAGATGCAGGTCAGCGTCTTTCGCGGTTTCCGTCCGCCGCGGGTCGACGACGATGAGCTTGACTTTGCCCTTTTTCTTGCGGTGATATTTGCGCAGGCGGTTAAACACGATGGGATGGCATTCCGCCGTATTGGTGCCGATCAGGAAGGCGCAGTCCGTCTGCTCCAAATCGTCGTAACAGGTCGGCGGTCCATCGGAGCCAAAGCTTTGAATGTAAGCGGCGACCGCTGAAGACATGCACAGCCGCGAGTTGGCGTCAAAGTTGTTAGTCCCCAAACAGCCTTTCAGCAATTTTTGCGCGGTGTAGTAGTCTTCTGTTTGCAGTTGTCCGGAGCCGTACATGCAGATCGCCTCTGGCCCTTGGGTGTCGACGACGTGGCGGATGCGCGCGGCGATCGCCCCTAACGCCTCATCCCAACTCACCTGCCGAAACGATTCATCTAGCGAGTCGCGCAGCATCGGAAACAGCAGCCGATTTTGGTCGAGGGCATCGGCAATGGTCGCCCCTTTGACGCACACCATGCCTTGGCTGGAAGGATGGGCGCGATCGCCCCGCACCACATAGTTTGCCCTGGCCTCAGATGGCGTACCAATCGGCGCAACCTCCAGGCCGCAGCCGACACCGCAATAAGGACATAGAGTTTTGATAGCAGTCATAACGATCTACCGAACCATAACAGTGCAGAGAGGGGACGAATAGCAGTTCTCGTTGATAGCGCTACCGATCCTGATGGACAAGCTAAGGAGCGGGGGAGAGAGGAGACAACAGGCTTAGTCGCAATTTAGAAAATCGGTATAAGCCGCCGCCCCAGAGCACCAGCTCAAAACCCAGAACCCGAAACCCAGAACCTTTTCCTAAAAAAGCCGGCAGAAGTCTCCATCCAACGAATGAAGGCATTCCCCCGGCTGCTGTCTGAATCGTGCAGGGAAGCCGCGATCGCTTCCCAGGCGGGACCATGACTCCTATAGGAGTCGGGCCGACTGCTCCTCCGGCAGCACTACCGGCGGCATCAGAGCCGGATCTTCCCCCTCATGGAAGTCAGCAAAGGAGCCTTGCGGTTCATCCAAAAAGAACATACAGAGGAAGGCCACAATCAAGCCGGCAATGCCCAGCAGTTGGAAAAACTGCGCGTAAACCACAGGCATCACCGGCGTACCGCCACTTGCGGCTGACGAGGCATCCGTAAACAGCAGCAGCGCGGTCAGGTAGGCCACGGCCCCCACGTTGCCGTAAGCCCCCACATTACCCGCAATTTGCCCAGTGACCTTGCGCTTGACCAGCGGCACCAGGGCAAAGGTCGAGCCTTCAGAAGACTGCACAAAGAAGGAGCAAGCCATGGTCAGCAAGACGGCCAGGGGCAACGGCCAAGCCCCGTTCACAGAGCTCATCATCAAATAGCCGATACCCATACCGGCGGTGAGCACCACCATCGTCCATTTGCGGCTACCCATTTTGTCCGAGATCAGGCCACCCCCAGGGCGCGACATCAAGTTCATAAAGGCATAAGTCGCCGCGATCGTCCCGGCAGTGGCCTTGTCGAGGCTAAAGGTGCCTTCAAAAAAGGCGGGCAGAATGGTGACGACGGCCAACTCAGAACCAAAGTTCACAATGTAGGTCAGCTCTAGCATCGCCACTTGCTTAAAGCGGTAGCGCTCTTGGGGAGGGTAGACTTTGTCGCCCGATAGCAAGTCTTTGTTCACCACCCAACAGTTGTAAGCCTGGAACGCATAGAGCCCCAGCAAACAGACCCAGGCAATATACATGCCGCCCGTGGTCAAGAAATCGACCTTTACCAGTCGCCAGGCCAACACCATCAGAATGGCCGTGAGGGGAATGTTCATGACCATCAGGAACCAGAAGTCACGAACGGAGGTCACCTCCAGACCACGGGCACTCTTAGGACGCTGATACTCCTTGCCAGGAGGGGTATCGGTCACGTTGAAGTAGTAGAAGATACCGTACAGAGCACCGACGATACCCGTTCCTAAGACCGCTGCCCGCCAGTTCAGAATGTCCGTCTGAAAGGGGGGAAATAGCAGTACTCGGAAAGATTCCGCTTCGGGGAACTGGAAAGCACCGGGCAGGAATGCAAACGCCAAGCCCACCAGCACCATCGTGAAGGCCGAAAAGGCAGAACCAAAGTTGCCCCAACCTCCATAGATGCCTTCGGCAGTTCCTACTTCCTTCGGCGGAAACCATTCCGCGGTCATGCGGATGCCAATGACAAAACCAGCCCCGACAATCCCCATGAGCAAGCGACCGAGCACCAATTGGTTGAAACTCTGCGCGGTGGCAAAAATCAAACAGGGAATAAAGGCATAAACCAACAAGACTGAGTAAGTCAAGCGAGGACCGTACTTGTCCAATAACATGCCGATGATGATGCGCGCGGGTACGGTCAAGGCCACGTTACAAAGGCCAATGGTGCCCAACTGCGCTGGGGATAGTCCAAAGTCCTGACCAATGGTGGTCGCAAACGGTGGAAAGTTAAACCAAATTACAAAAGTTAGGAAGAAAGCAAACCAGGTCAGGTGCAAAACTTTGTACCTGCCCTGAGTTGCCTTAGAAAACAACTCAACGAGCATTCGTGCTAATCTCCTAATAAACCAAGAAACGACTCAAACCTTTGCGGAATCATCTCTGCAAGGGTTTTTTCTTTTGCGAGACACACTCCCCCAATAGAGGGGAGTTCTCTATGGTCAATGGTCAGAGTGACCATTGACCAAAACTTTATTCGTCAACGGTGATCTGCACGTGACCGTTGCGATCGGCGTCGACGCTGCGAGTCAGCGGTTGGGCCCCAAAGTGCTCTGTCAGAAGGCCCGTCAACACTGTCGGCAAGTCATCACAGGGCACCCCCTTTTGCACACAGGTGCCAAGTTGGGCATCTTTACCGACTTTGCCGCCCATGTAAATATCCACCCCTTCGGCGGGTTTGCCGTTCTGGCGCACCTTCGTGCCCATCAGACCAATGTCGGCCACCTGCGGTTGACCGCAGGAGTTGGGGCACCCCGTCCAGTGAATGCGCACGGGTTGGGGAAGGTTCAAGGTGGTGTCAAGCTGGCGCGCGATCGCCAATGCCCGCTGCTTGGTTTCCACCAGGGCAAAATTGCAAAACTGAGCACCCGTGCAGGAGACGAGCGATCGCACCAGCGGACTGGGCGCAGTCGAAAACCGCTCCAACAACGACTCTGCCATCAGCAAATCCAGCCGCGTATCCGGGATACCGGGAATGATGATATTTTGCTCGACCGTCAGGCGAATCTCGCCCTCTCCATACACATCAGCGATGCGGGCAATATCGAACATATCCTGGGCCGACAGGCGACCGACCGGCACATGCAACCCGACATAGCTCAATCCTGGTTGCTGCTGCGGATACACGCCAATGTGATCCCGCTTATCCCAATCAATCTCATCTTCAGGAGCCGCACTCAGCAGGGGCTGACCATAGGCTTTCGCCACCTCAGCTCGAAAGGTCTCCATGCCCCATTCGTCAATCAGCCACATGAGCCGCGCCTTTTGCCGATTGACCCGCAGCCCATGGTCTCGATACACCTCCAAAATGGCCCGAGACAGGGCGAGTACCTCGTCATTGGGAGGCACCCAGGCATTCAAAGGCACCGCCGCCTCACACCGCCGGGCGGAGAAAAAGCCCCCCACCAAAACGTTAAATCCGAGTTGCCCTTCCCGATAGGCAGGCACAAAAGCGATGTCATTAATTTCGGCATGTACCGAGTTATCGCGCCCCCCTTCGACGGCAATGTTGAACTTGCGAGGCAGATTGGTGAACTCAGGATTGCCTGCGCCCCGATTGGTAATCATGTCCTGCAACTGCTTCACCAGGCCACGGGTATCAATCAATTCGTTGGCGTCAATCCCCGCCACGGGAGACCCGGTAATGTTGCGCACGTTGTCCATCCCGGACTGCATGGAGGTCAGACCCACCGCCTCCATGCGCCCAAAAATGTCGGGAATATCCTCTAGTCGAATGCCGCGCAATTGCAGGTTTTGGCGAGTGGTAATGTCGGCACTCCCGTCTTCGCCATAGCGCTGCACCACTTCCGCCAGCACTTTCATCTTTTGGCTCGACAAGATACCGTTCGGCACACGTAGCCGCAACATGAACTTACCGGGCGTCACTGGCCGAAAGAAAATGCCCAGCCACTTTAACCGCTGGGTTAAATCGGTTTCATCAATCGATTCCCAGCCCAGCCCGGCAAACTTTTCCAGCTCAGACTTAACGGCCAAGCCGTCCTTTTCAGCCTTGAACTTTTCAAACTTGTTCAGTTTTCCAGTTGTTCTTTGAGCTGCATCTACCACTATTTTGAACCCTTCTTAGGTACGACACGTATCAAATCGAGCAAAGCCTGAACTTAATAAAGACTTGCCTGCATGGTTGATCAATCGCCGCCATAAAAAAGTACGCCGATAACATGCGATCGCGCTCAAAAGCACTTTAAACCCTGTATTAAAAGTCTGCTTTTTACTCAATTTGTCGACGACCTAATCGCCGTCAGCTGACTTCTCAGCCCCGCAATTGAGTGACTAATTGCTTATCGCTTGGTGTCAAGTTAGGCGAGAAAAAATTGATTTTTTGTAAATTTAGATACTGTTTACAGCCTGGGTTGCACTTGCTGCATGATGTTTATGCAATAGTCGCATAGAGGTCATAGGTGCCAACAGTCAATGGCTCTCCCCGCTTCTCTGGGAATGCCCATCTGGCAAGAGATACAACGATTTCCAAATCAATATCTGGAGGGCTCAGAGGAGAGAATCTAATTTTTTGGGGTCGAATAAAAATGTTTGAGATCGCTCTGTATCAGCCTTTTTTGTTCCCTGAGGTCAGCTCAATGGCGACCCTTTAACCGGCCCTACTCCGCCAACTATCAGGCCCTTTTGCTGATTCCCAAATGTCTTCTTTTGCCATGTTTTACCGCTTCTGTGACCGCCCTCCGCGCATCATTTTGCCCTCCCAGGAGGTGGCCAGAGGCTTAAGAATCTGACCGCCCCTCTCCGGAGTTCAGCCCCTCACATCAGCCCATATTTTGATCCCAACGCTGGCTCATGCAGGGGCTGCGAGACATTGATGCAAAAAATGAATGGGCTCAAGATGAGATGTTTATTATGAACTTTTCAGGGGATCAGCACTATGTCTAGATAGCGGTGCTGATTTGCGGTTTGCAACCTATAACCTGGTGTTGGCAGGCGTTTTATGGTTTTGAAAAGTAGTCCTGTTGTGATGTCCTCAGATGCTATCCCTGAGCCATTGGAGGCCACCCTTGATCAACTAGTGGAGGGAGACTTTCGGGAAAAATGGGAAGCCGCAAAGCAGCTCATTGATTGGGGAGATCCCGCGATCGCCCATCTGGCAAAGCTTTTACAAAGTGAAGAGGATGACTGGGAAGTCCGCTGGTTTGCGGCTCGCACCCTGGGCCAATTCGACCACCCCGCCGCCTTAGAAGCCCTAGTGCAGTTATTGCAGCAGACCCAGGAGCCCGAGTTGGTGGCGATCGCCGCCGAGGGACTAAGCCACTTTGGCGAACGGGGGGTGGCGGCGCTAGTCCCATTGCTGGATCAGCCGCCCCATCGATTAACCGGGGTGCAGGCCCTCGCCAGCATTCAACATTCTTCAGTGTTTGTGCCCCTGCTGGCCGCCGCCGAGGATGCTGACGCAACGGTACGGGCGACCGCGCTGGCCGCCCTGGCCAGCTTTCACCACCCGGAAGTGGACAACCTGCTGCTCTCAGCGGTGCAGGACGTAAATACGGGCGTGCGGCGTGAAGCGATTACCCATTTAGGACTCCGCGCCTATCTGCTAAACCAAATGAACTTGGTGGATACTTTACTGCCAGGACTGTGGGACATTCACCCAGAAGTTAACGAGGCCACCGCGATCGCCCTCGGACGCTTGGGCACTGAAACCGCCGTAGCCGCACTGGCCCGAGTGCTGGCTTCACCCCACACCCCAACTAATCTACAGCGCCGCCTCATTCAAGCCCTCGGCTGGATTGAAAAGGAATCCGCACTGCTGGCCCTGGTTGCGGCGCTGCAAAAACTCCCCCAGGAGCTGCAAATCATCGTCATCGAAACCCTGACGCGATTGCAAACGCCTCAGTTACAACAGCGGGCGGGAGACATGCTGTGTGACTGGCTAAAAACAGGCTGGTATCAGTCTTCTGAGGACAAGAATGCCCTCAGACCGGCGATCGCCCTCGCCTTGGGGACCCTCCGCCATCAACCCGCCATTCCCCTCTTGCAAGCCCTCAAAGTCGATGACGACCCGCAAACCCGGCTCTATGCCGAAGCCGCCCTGCGACAGTTCCTCGACTGACGCAGCTAGACCGCCGTGTAGAGCAACCACCCGTGCCCCTCCCGCACTCCGTCAAACGAGGGGAAATCGTAGGGTGCCATCCGCGCAGCGATGCACCCATGCCCGTTTATTTTGAGCCCCAGGGTCCATGATGCTCCCGCATCATCCCCAACAATACCCCGATACACAAAGAGCACGGTTCCCTGGGTCTGAATCCGACCACATCGGCTGGTCCGATCGGGAACCGTCCTCTAAGCAGGACTCTTTGCAGGGCTATCAGCCAAACTTTTCGTTCGGCAGCGGTTCGAGGTCAAACAGTGTGTGGAGGGTCGTCATCGCTTGTTGGCGAGCTTCGATGTCGCGCTGGGCGCGCAGTTGCACCATCGGGTCGTGCAAGATTTTGTTCACGATGCCTCGGGTCAGCGCCTCAATGACCTCCCGCTGCTTCTTGTTGCCAAACTCTTCGCCCAGTCGTGACAGCGCCTTTTCCAGCTCTTGCTCCCGAATGGATTCGACTTTGCTGCGCAGGCTGCTGATGGTGAAGACGGTGTCGAGCGATCGCCACCAGTCCATAAAGGCTTCCAATTCTTCTTCCAGCAAGGCTTCTGCTTCCATCGCCATTTGCCGACGGCTCTCCTGGTTTTGCGCCACCACGGCCTTGAGGTCATCCACGTTATAGGCGAAGACGTTTTCCAGGTCGTTCACATCCGTGTGGACGTTGCGCGGTACGGAAATGTCAAAGAGCATCAGCTTTTGCGTCGGCACCAATCCGGCTTCCAGCCGGGTCCGGTCGAGAATCGGTTCCGTGGCGGAGGTACAGGTAAACACCACGTCCGACCCGCAGACAACTTCCATCATGCAGTCCAAGGTGCCCGTTTGAATGCCCGCACCATTGAACTGGGCGGCCAACTCGTCAGCCCGCTCAATGGACCGATTGAGAATCGTGATCTGGCAGGAATCCTTGGATAGCAAATGCTGCACTAAAAGCCGCGCCATCTTGCCCGCCCCCAAAATGCTAATGCGGCAGGTTTCTAAGTCCGGGCGCTTCATTTTCGCCAGCTCCGCGGCGGCAGAACTGATCGAGACCGCCCCGGTCCCAATGCTGGTTTCGGTGCGGACCCGCTTACCCACCGTAATCGCTTGCTTGAGCAGGCGGTTGAGAATGCGGCTGACGCCCTTGTGCTGCTGCCCCAGCTTATGAGCATGTTTGACTTGGGCCAAAATCTGCCCTTCCCCCAGCACCAGGCTATCCAGACCGGCAGCCACCCGAAACAGGTGCATCACGGCATCTTGATGCAACAAAATGAACAGGTGCTCTCGGAGTTCGGGAAGGTCAACTTTGCCATAGTCCGCAAGAAACTGAATGACTTCTCGCACCCCCTGGTCTGCTTGCTCGGTGGCGATATGAATCTCCAGGCGATTGCAGGTGCTGAGAATCGAGACTTCTTCGATGTGGGGATAGCTGAGGAGCTGAGCGATCGCCTCGCCCGTTTGAGGAGTAGGAATACTGAGCTTTTCCCGAACTTCAACAGGGGCAGTTTTATGACTCAAGCCCACGACAGCAATATTCATGCGTCCTCCCAACGAAATTAATTTGTTATCCGTCAAATAAAAATGGTAGCCCGATCAGAAAAGGCTAAGGCCCAAAGATGTTTTGCTTATCTACTAGCATTTCTGAAAGTAAAGAATAACGGGGCTTTGACTCAAGGAAACTCAACAAAAATCTATCAAATTCAAGCTTTAAACGAAGGCAGCTGGAGACATTGAGATTTGATGAACAAAGCCAGAGATGTCAATCGACATCTCTGGCTTTCGAATTAAGTGATTTTGGCTACCGAAAACCATAGCCAGCGGGTTAGGGGATGAGCGATCGCCCCCTAATTCACTTTCATTCAGTCTGACAATCTCTCCACTGCATCCGCGCTTACCGCAATTGAATGATTTTCGGCTTCTCAAACATGTGAATGGTGTCGACGAACCGAGCAGTTTTTGATTGGCTCGAAATGACCAGGCTTTGAGTCCGTGCGCCACCGTGGAAGAAGCGCACCCCTTCCATCAGGGTACCAGAGGTGATCCCACAAGCTGCGAACAGCACGGTTTCGCCCGATGCCAGCTCTTCGGCGTCGTAGACCTTGTCCGGATCATCAATGCCCATTTCGTTTAAGCGGGCAATGTTCGAATCTTTGCTCTCGCCGATCAGGCCAGTTTTCACCACTGCGGGATCGTAAACGAGCTGCCCCTGAAAATGCCCTCCAATGCAGCGCATAGCAGCAGCAGAAATCACCCCTTCGGGAGCCGCACCGATGCCCATCAGCGCATGGGTATTAGTCCCTGCGAAGCCGCAGGAGATGGCAGCAGAGACGTCTCCGTCCGAAATCAGGCGGACCCGAGCCCCGGCCTCACGAATTTCTTTGATCAATTCAGTGTGGCGATCGCGCTTCATCACCACCACCACGAGTTCGTCAATGGATCGATCCAAGCACTCAGCGATAATCTTGAGGTTTTCGGTGGCCGATTTGCGAATATCAACTTTGCCTTTAGCCGCAGAAGGAGCCGCCAACTTCTTCATGTAGAAGTCCGGCGCGTGGAACAAACCACCCTTTTCAGAAATCGCCAGCACCGCCATGGAACCCGGCTGACCGTAAGCGCAGAGGTTGGTGCCCTCACAGGGATCAACCGCGATGTCAATCTCGATCAGTTCGTCAGGATTACAGTAGTCTTTCGCATCTTCGCGAGTACAGATGCCGACTTCTTCACCGATGTAGAGCATGGGCGCATCGTCGCGCTCGCCTTCACCGATCACGATGCGACCGCGCATGTGAATGTCATTCATGCGTTCCCGCATGGCTTCAACCGCCACATGATCGGCAGTGTCTTTTTCACCTTTGCCCATCCACCGAGCTGAGGCGATCGCTGCCTTTTCTACAACTTCAATAATTTCTAAACCAAGTGTGGTTTCTAACAAGACTCATATCCTCCAAAACTGCCGTCTTTACGTGGGTCTGACCAGATCAATCTCAATTTCTCAGTCTATCAGAGGAGGGGAACCGGGGATAGTGCGAGGGTGAGGAGGCCCCAGCACTAGGGCTAGCGATTGTACGCCCCCAGAGGTGGAATCATGAGAAGCGATCCCCAGCGATCCCCGCCGTGCTGTGCGTGCCTGGGGCGACGAGCTGGGACTCGACCCATCGACCACGATGCCGGTCTAGCAACGCGGTGCCGGCGCTGGAAAAGACCGACCCGCATCAGTCAGATATAATCACTGGTTTTCTAGCCATACTGAAACGCTGCTTAGGGATGAAGATTATTGAAAGTCCAATTTTGGTGAGGCATGTCCCTTGCCTGTTTGGGGACAGCCGAGACGGCTATCCCAACTTATTCAATTCTCATGTCTTAGCTGGCAGCGATCGCCCTGTCATCATTGCGCTGATAATCACCCTTCGCTCAGGTCCCGGTCCCTTGGGCTCGCCCTGGATGTCTCGGTGGCTCCGGCGGGGATCAGGGGCCGCACCCGCATCTCTCCCTTGTCATCATTTGCAGTGGCGCGATCGTGTCATGATCCTTGCCCAGAAAACCCAGGCGGGCGATCGCTAAGCTGATTAAAACGCTTCTGCCTGTACCTCTTGAGCCCCCGGTAAAGGGTCGAAAGTCAAAGGACACGGACCTTGAGCTTCTTCTGTGGTGAGCAGAGCGACCATGTGAGGCACTGGTCGAGGCTCATAGTCCACGAAAGACTCACCCTCGTAGGTCAGAGAGGTGCTGGCTCCCGAGTCGAGCATAATGGCATCCCGAAAACCGACCTGGTGTAAAAGCTCGCCTAAAGCGACCGAATCAACCCGATCTTTGGTCACCCCAATGACCGGCTGTCCGGCATTATTGATTCCCCAAAAAGCGCGATGACGGTAGGCTTCGAAGTCAAACAAAGTACCAAACGATTCGGGCGGTTGCGGCTCCCCATCACGGACGAGCCACGCCGCGCCCACAAAGGCATCCGTAACGTCGGCCATTTCTGCCTGCACACCCCGGAGGGTATTATGCTTGTCGGCGTCAAAGGGCACAAACTTGACCTCATCGGCGCTGATCAGCGCGAGCGGGCGAGTGTTCAACAGCGGATTTTCGCTCGGGTTTCCCGGCACAAACGTTTGAGTGGCTTGGCTCAGCACCGGCCCAATCATCACGTTGGAATCCAGATAGCGTAAATTAAAAAATCCCCCATCTACGGCGGCGACGGCGTTGGTCCGGGCCAAAATCTCGGGCAATTGATAGCGGCTATCGGCATGCACCGTGACCGGCCGTCCCCCGGTGATCAAGGCCAGTCGCCCCTCTTCAGTTTCCAACTCTTCCATCACTCGGACGGGCGAATAAAAGTCAAAGGTGTTGCGCCCGACGACGTTCATCCCTAAACCTTCCCAAGCTTCAGGAATGATGGCGGCTAATTGCGATTGGCCGAAGCGCCCGATGCTCAGCAGATCGTCGGACTCGCCCGCAAACCATTCTTCGTAATTGCTCATGGTGAGGGCGGCATCGTAGCCCGCCTCAGCAACGGCGGCAGCCACGCGCTCGTCATAATTGCCCTCGGGATAGGTGAAGTAGCGAATGGGGATACCCAGTTCGGCTTCTAACCGCTGCTTGGACTCGACGACTTCGCGTTGCAGGTCTGCATCATTGAGTTCGCGCAGATCGCGAGGATGCATGACGCTATGGGCAGCAATGGTAATGAGGGGATCAGCCGCCATCTCTTTGGCCTGTTCCCAGGTCACGGTTGAGCGTCCGGCCACGTCGCCATCGAGCTTGCCGGTAAACAGGGAAAAGACGGCGGGATACTGATATTCCTTCAACAGAGGATAGACGTGGGTGTAGTGGCCGATATAGCCATCATCAAAAGTGAGCAAGACCGGCTTGGGGGGGAGCGGTGCTCCCGATCGCAAATGGTCGTACAGTTGGTCGAAAGAAATCGGCGTGAGTCCTTCTTCCTTGATGCGTTCCAGATGCCCGGCAAACTCTTCGACGGTGACATCAAAGAAGACTTCCTTCTCCGGCAGAATATCGTGGTACATGAGCACCGGCACCCGCGCCATACGCGCCGCTTCGTGAATGCCGGGCCAGGGAGCCGCTCTAAATTGGCCCACAAAACTGGGATTGACGGCCCCCGCCAGGATGGTGGAAAGGGTGGGGCTGACCAGCCCTGGAGCGATCGCCGCCGGAGTTGCCGATGGAGCTGCAGCCGCTGTGGGAGCCAGACATAGATAACTGGCCGAAATTTCGCCAGGAAACGCCCCCAGGCCTTGAGTGCTAATGTTTTGAGCGATCGCCCCCACCCCAGCCACCTTCGGAATGGCCGAAAACGCCTTATTGCGGCTTAAAGAAATACTGGGACTGAGCGTTATTGCGGCGGACGTGGTTGCCCCGACCACAAAACAGCCCACCCCGATTTTGGTGAGCAAGAGGGCCTTGTTGCGAGTTTTCGTTGGCGCTGCCCGATCCGCCGATCCTTCTGCTTTGGCCAACGCAGAAGGATTCAGGTCTGCGGCAGACGGCGATTGACGACGCGACGGCTGTGACTGAGAGGAGGCCGATGTCGCTGGGTCCGGCTTGCCTACTTGTTCCGACTGTTCTGATGGTTTATCCATAAAACCTGGCACACTCTCCCACCTGATAAACCTTAGCTCTGATTATTTAAGCAAACATTATGCAAAAGACTCTTGCATTTTTCGCTAAAAGGTAAAGGTGATCCGGTTAAGGAAACGGCGCGACAATTTAAGTTTTGATTAAGTCGAGGCGGGCGCGATCGTCCCCGATCGCGCCTCCACCGCCAACGCCCTCACAACAAACAAAGCCTAAAAAAGCCACAGGTTTCAGGCTTTTTTAGGCTTTTTCGAGTTTTACCTCTCGGCTAGGAGTGACCCGACGCTTAACTATCCGTATAAGTGGCCGGGGAAGCCGCTGCATTCAGGGCCAACTGAGGCTGAGTCGCGTTCGCTTGCTGACGACTCCAGCGTTCATAATCCGTCGCCAGTTGTCGCATCAGGCGCTGCTTCATCGTGCTCAAAACGCCTTTCAAAATTTGGTTGCCCGTGGTCTCTAACAACGAATTAGGCGTCATCGATAGCATGGGGGGTAAGCCGACCGAGATCGCTAGATTGACCTGCCCATCCAATACCGTCATCTCTTCCCGTTCATGCAGGTAGAGTTTGCCCTTGAGATCCAGAGAGAACTGCTTGTCCACAAACTCGTTGCCGCGAATCTTGCAGCCCACCGAACGCACCGTCAGCAGGTGATCTTGGCTGACATCGATCTGCAAATCCACCACGGGGCGAATGTTGAGCATCAAAAATTGGAAGCCCCGCAGATGAAACCGAAACGTATCTAGGCTCAACTCTTCGACTTGGGCGGGATTCATGAGCGCATGCACCAGGCGTCGGGGCTGCTTGAGATAATGGCTCAAGGGCACGGAGTGACGCGCAATCTGCATGTGAGCGGACTGTTGAGAACCGAGACGAAGCATGAAGGCTGGTTGTGAGAAATTACGAATGTGGCCAGGACTTGCCGCAAACAAGGCGAAAGTAAAAGTATTATGCCGTGTAAATACTGACCATCCTCTCTTCAGGTTAACACCTCTTCATATCCTGCTTACAGGATGTCAAGGTCTGTCTCAGGTGATTTCTAGCGATGGGTGGAGCGATCGCTCAAGCGCCTGCAACTTCAGCCAGACGAGTTTTATGAGAGCGACCTTCCATAAAAATTCGGAGGGCGATCGTCAGGTATCAAACATCCAGCCTTGCGTACCGCCTGAACGGCACTAGGGTTGACGACGGTCAGCTAAGAGGGGGCGATCGCGGGTGAACAAACCGGACCAACCTCGTGAATCATCCCGACATCGGAGTCAGCCGCCCTTTGGGGACAGTTTTCTTTTACTGTGGGTGAGAGATTCACCCTGTTGATGAAAGGCCATTTCGGACTATGGCAACAGCAATTGCACATTTAGGACCACGCGGCACTTATTCGGAACAGGCAGCGTTGGCTTATCAGGACTGGTTACAAGAGCAAACCGATGAAGCCAGCTCGTTGGTCGCGTATCCCAGCATTTTGCAGGCCATTCAAGCAGTGGATGAAGCTGCGGTATCGCTGGCGATCGTGCCGGTCGAAAATTCGATCGAGGGCAGTGTGGCAGTGACCCTCGATACCCTCTGGCGGTTAGCATCGCTGCGCATTCAGCAAGCCTTGGTATTGCCCATTCGGCATAATCTCATTACCCATGCCAAAGCGGTTGACCAATTGCAAACCATTTATTCGCACCCTCAAGCCCTGGGGCAGTGTCAGCAATGGATTACCCGTCACTGTCCGCAGGCGACGTTGGTGCCGACCCGCTCCACTACGGAGTCGCTCCAACATTTGGAAGACAGCCCCACGACGGCAGCGATCGCCTCCGCCTGGGCCGCTGATCTATACCAATTGCCTGTACTCGCGCAGGCAATTAACGACCAGCCCGACAACTGCACCAAGTTTTGGATTTTGGGCCAAGCGGAATCCCCTCAAGGGAGCCACACCTCTCTGGCGTTCAGTTTGCCGGTGAATGCACCGGGAGCCCTGCTGCGCCCGTTAGAAATTTTTGCTCAAGCGAACATTAATTTAAGCCGGATCGAATCTCGCCCCACCAAGCGATCGCTGGGCGAGTACCTGTTTTTTCTCGACCTCGAAGCCAGCCTTGACTCGGCCCATACCCAGCAAACCCTGCAAGCACTGGCCCACTGCACGGAACAGATCAAGCTATTTGGCAGTTACGACACCATTCCGGCGATCGCTTCCCAGCCCCTCCTATAACTCTGCCTCGACCGGCCATCACATCATTAATCTGGGGGATGCGGGGGCTCGCATGAGCAGCAAGAATTCTTTAAAAAGTGTCCGGAGTCAGGGCACAAACTTTGTAAAGGAAATATAAAGCTGCCTGGAGACACATGAATGCTGCATGAAATTGATTCATGTCGCCGGTGGCCCGAGTCCGCAGAATCCTGTCAGGTAAAGATTTTGGAACTGCCGCCATGCCAGCCCTAAAACTGTCACAGCTACAAGGCTCTTTCTGCGAGATCCCTCAGTCACAGGTTGTAGAAAAGATTGAGTCCCAGGGCCGTCTACCTCACCAAACCTTCATGCAAACTCAAGCAATCGACACCGCCGCGACTGCCTACTGCCCAGCCCCCGACCGTGCGCCCACGATCGCTACTGAGTCATCGCCCCCGCGGCTGGCAAGCTGGCATTGTCTACCGCTCCAACAACTGGACAACTTTGAATTAGTCGATCACCAGTTCGCCAGTCAACAAGTCTGGTTTGAATCGGCGATCGCCCTCCGCCCGTCCAACCCCTATTTTCAGGCGGGTGAATCCGCACTGACCTTAATGGCTTTCGCTCGCGAAGGCAGCCTCAAAGTGCAATTGGGAAGCCGTATTACCGAAGTTGACTTTGGCTTTATCAGCAGTACCCCACTGACAATTTCTTGCTTAGATGCCCAGGGACACTGCATCGCCAACGTCAAGGCAGCAGATCTGGCCGCGCGATCGCAGACTGACGACACCCAGCACCACCACTACGCCGTACAAGGCATCACCCTCAACACTCGCGGAGCCCAAACCTTACGCATCCATGCCGCTGTCCCCTTCGTCCTCACCCGGTTTTGGGTTAAACACGAGGAAGCCTAAGGTCTGCTTAGGTAATTTCTGAAAAAGCACATACCAGTCGCGTAGGGGCGAGTTTTGTCAAAGACTCGCTGTAAAGACCAACAGGTTTAAGCTAAACCCGCCCTTCTGATTGACTGACAAAACTCTCAAAGCCCTTATGCTGCCGTAGGTTGGATAGCGCTAGCGTAACCAAACCAAACCGCCTCTGGTGTTGGGTTTCACGTTGCTGAATCCAGGAATGAATCGGTGCAGCGGATAGATTTTGTCAGCCCCTTAAATCCCCCAATTCTGAGGGACTTCAGCGATCGATCCCCCCCCCAGGATGGCTATCCCCTATCCAAAAGTCGCTGTATTACTGACTCTCAGGAATGAGAATTGAATAAGTTGGGATAGCCGTCTCGGCTGTCCCCAGGCAGGCAAGATGCCTGCCCTAACCATTTGGATGTTATTTGATCCTCATTCCTAAGAAGGTTTTAAGGAGCGATCGCGATCGCTTTACGGGCTGTCGAACCTCACCTCTCCTTACCAAGGAAAGGAGAGGAACCGGAACCCTGCCAGATTTGGGACCACTGGTTCACCAAATTGTGAATAAACCTCTCCTTCACAAGGAGAGGTGCCGCAGGCGGTGAGGTTTTGCCCCCCTAAGGGTAGACCGAAACCACCGTCTGGCATAGCGTTGGTCGACTTGTGCCGAAAGGATAGCAGAATTGGAATTTACAGTCTTGGAGCCAGATTCCGAGCCATACAGTCGATCCGGGTGACGATAGGAGGGAGCCCCTTATTCAGTCGTGCGTTCTTAAGTGCCTACACTGCCACGGCAGGCGGGTCAGAGTCGTCTCTCAAAGGAGTGAATGCAGACGGAACCATGAATCAAGCATCCAGTTTTGCACCAAGGGCACGAAATCAGGTCTGCCAGCCGCTCATGCCTGAAAAAAAATTGCGTTCAAGCTGGATCGTTGAGATGTCAAAATGGACAAAGCTAAAGCCCTTCATAATTCTTTATTGATGCCATCGATCGCGATGACGATTTACCCACTCCCTCTTTGAGGTCATTAGCTCTATATGTTGCGCATTTTCACCGATTTTGATGGTCCTATCATGGACGTGTCGGAACGGTATTACCAGGTCTATCAGTACTGTCTGAAAGAGGCCAAAGAGCCAGAGCAACCCGTCACTCGCCTATCGAAAGCGGAATTCTGGCGGCTCAAGCGGGCTCAGGTTCCCGAGCGGCAAATTGGGGCCATCTCAGGGCTGCACGATGACCAAGCGCGACGCTTTGCCCTGCTCCGACGCGAAACCGTCCATAGCCATGACTATCTCAAGCACGATCGCCCCGTGCCTCATGCCGTCGAGGCGCTGAAGCAAATCCAGGCTCTAACCAGTGACTTAGCCGTCATCACCATGCGGCGACAGCAGGCCCTCACCGTTGCCCTGCAACAATACGACCTCGAACCGTTTTTTCCGCCTGGGATGCGTTATTGTCTGCCCGACGTTTACGTTAAAACCCATGATGTCATCGAAAAGACTCGCTTGATGGAAAAGGCCCTGGCCGAACTCCCCACCGCGTCGGCAACCTGGATGGTGGGCGATACTGAGGCGGATATTGCCGCCGCTCGTGCCCATGACTTGCCCGTGGTGGCGGTGCTTAGCGGTATCCGCGATCGCGATCGCCTCGCCACCTATGACCCCGACTTTATCGTGGACAATCTTAAGGACGCCGTAGTCGTGATCGCCCAGCAGCTCCAACTGGAATCTCAAAGTCCAGAGTAAAGACGATCGCTCAACAACCGCCAGGGTAGTTGCATACCAGCCCCAGCAGTTCTGCTTAGAAAGGCAACCGAGCAGGGCAATCCCCCATCACGCGATCGCGTCACTCCAAACGATGGCAAGAATGCTTGGCATTCGGGAGGTGGTGGGTCGCATTACGTTCGGGCAGGGAGTTGGGGCGCGATCGGTGAGGAGCGGACCCACCCTACGTCGGGGTTATTTTCAAGCAATTCATGGGCGATCGTGCCCAGCCCCTCTCACCAGAACTTAGGAGATCTCTGGCAAAGAATTTCCCACTTGTAGGGTGTCATTAGCGCAGCGTAATGCACCACAGCCCGGTATTTTTGTTCCTGGAGATCTCCTTAGAACTGCTTCAGGAAGCGTAGATCACTGCTGTAAAGCCGACGAATGTCGTCAATTTCGTGCTGCACCATGGCCAGACGCTCAACGCCAAGTCCCGCCGCAAAGCCCGTGTAGACTTCCGGGTCGTACCCCACTGCAGCCATCACGTTGGGGTCAATCATGCCGCAGCCCAAAACTTCCAGCCACTGGCCATTCCATTCCACATCGACTTCCGCCGAAGGTTCCGTAAAGGGAAAGTAGCTAGGCCGAAAGCGAATGGGAATATCGCCAAACAGGGCATCGATAAAGGCCCGAATGGTGCCACGCAGATCGGTGAAGGTGATGCCCTTATCCACCGCGAAAAACTCAATCTGGTGGAAGACAGCAGCGTGGGTGGCATCCACGGTATCGCGACGATAACAGCGCCCCGTAGCCAAGACCCGACAGGGCGGTTCGTGCTCTTTCATATAGCGGATTTGCACATTAGACGTGTGGGTCCGCAGCAGATCCCCGTTCGGCAGATAAAGCGTGTCCTGCATATCCCGAGCGGGATGGTCCGGCAAAAAGTTGAGCGCTTCGAAATTGTAGTAGTCCGATTCCACTTCAGGACCACTGGCGACGGTGTAGCCCAGGCCCACAAAAATTTCAGTAATCTGATCAATGATGCTGTTGATGGGATGCACTCGCCCCTGCGGCTTAAACACCCCTGGCATCGTGACGTCCAGTGATTCGGCCTCTAACTGCGCCTGAATCGCCGCATTTTGGAGGTCCGCCTTGCGGGTTTCTAAGCGCGTCTGGATGGCTGTCTTCACCTGATTCGCCAGCGCCCCGATGTGGGGGCGGTCTTCGGGCGGCAGCTTGCCCATCCCCCCCAGCACCTTAGACACCTTGCCCTTTTTGCCAAGGTAATCTAACCGGATTTTTTCTAAGGTTTCCAGACTCTCTGCGTCGGCGATCGCCGCTTCGCCCGCGGATTGTAGCGCTTGCAGATCAGCATCTAAGCTCGTGGAGGGTGAGGTCATGCCAGATATCTATAACCAACAAAATCGACGACAGCTCAAGGCCAATCCCTTGACTTGGGTATTCCAGACATCTTCACAGGGCGCGGGGACGCTCACCAGCACCATTTTTGAGGAGCAGCGATGGAAACCCTTGATGGCACACTGCAAATCAGCGGGAACACTCTAACCTTAGTGTATGAGGTGAGCGATCGCCTAAGCCAACAATTTGGCTAAATTGCTAGGGACTGGTTCACCCTGGTCGGGATGCCGCAGCAGTCACCCACCCGCTTAGAATTGAAACCCCAGCCATCACTCCCCCACCAGTGTCACCTTTGGACTCTATGAGATTACTCATTAGTAATGATGACGGCGTCTTTGCCACCGGCATTCGCACTCTGGCCGATACTTTAGCCGCCGCCGGACACCAGGTTTTTGTCGTTTGTCCCGATCGCGAGCGCTCTGCCACCGGCCACGGCCTGACCCTCCACAAACCCATCCGGGCCGAGTCAGTCGAAGGCGTCTTTCACCCTGACATCCAGGCTTGGGCCTGCTCGGGCACCCCTTCCGACTGTGTCAAGCTCGCCCTGGGGGCCATTTTAGACAGCCCGCCAGACCTGGTACTGTCGGGCATTAACCACGGGGCCAACTTGGGCACCGATGTGCTCTACTCCGGCACAGTTTCCGCCGCGATGGAGGGGGTCATCGAAGGGATCCCGGCGATCGCCTTCAGTCTCACCAGCTTTACCCACCGCGACTTTGGCCCCGCCGCCCAGTTTGCCGAGCGGTTACTCCTGACCCTCAAACACCATCCCCTGCCCGCGCCCATGCTGCTCAATATCAATATTCCGGCAGTGCCCGCCGCCGAGATCAAGGGCTGCGTCATTGCGCGCCAGGGCATCCGTCGCTACATCGACATGTTTGAAAAACGCATCGACCCCCGAGGCAAAACCTACTACTGGCTCGCTGGCGAAGTCTTAGAACCCGTTGACCATGAGGAAGACAGCTATCAGCTGCTCGCCGAAGAACTGCAAAAGCTACCGCAATTTGACCCGCTCGCAACCGTGCCCACCGACGTCATGGCGATTCAGCAAAATCAGATTACGATTACGCCCTTGCAGTACAACCTGACTAACCACTTAGGTATTTGCCAACTGCACCGCTGGCAAACTTCGACCGATCTCTCGTCACTTCATCCTGATCACCCCGATGAAGTAGTGAAGTCATAATTTGAATCCAATTTTACGAGAACTCCAGATTGGGCGTTGCTGATTCCAGGTATGAACCAATCTCTCTAGGTATTGGAACCTCGTTCAAATTTTTGCAAAATCATACCGCTATTCAGCAACGCCCCAGATTGAGCCTTTGTAAAGATTCACCAAGAACCCATTCGATAGAATTATCTTGGGCAACACTTTGATTAAGCAGCCTTGCAAAATTTTCAATACTATTAGGGAATATTGATTTAGGGCATATTAAGTATATTGTCGGCCTCGGGGTATATTCCGCAGCGACTTGCCAACTTTGAAGCAACACACCCATGCCTGATACAGAAAACCAGTTTTTGATCCGTTTTTGGGGAGTCCGTGGCAGTATTGCTTGCCCTGGGTCTCATACCGTGCGATACGGCGGCAACACCTCCTGCATTGAAATGCGTGTTGGTGGCAAGCTCCTAATTTTCGATGGTGGCACTGGACTACGCGAACTCGGGCTCAAGCTCCTATCGGAGATGCCCATGGAAGCGACCATGTTCTTTACTCACTCCCACTGGGATCACATTCAGGGCTTTCCATTTTTTGTGCCCGCCTTTGTCCCCGGCAACAAAATCGATATCTATGGGGCGATCGCGCCCAACGGTTCCACCATTGAGCAACGCCTCAATGACCAGATGCTGCACCCCAACTTCCCGGTGCCGCTGCAAATCATGGGGGCCGACATGAAATTTTGCGACATTGATGTCGGTGAAACCGTCAATATCGACGACGTCAAAATTGAAAACACTCTGCTCAATCACCCCGGTGAGGCCGTCGGCTACCGCGTTAGTTGGAACGGCAAAACCGCTGCCTACATCACCGACACCGAGCATTTCCCCGATCGCTTAGACGAAAACGTCCTGTGGCTGTCCCGTGATGCCGATGTCATGATCTACGACGCCACCTACACCGATAACGAATATCACAACGAAAAGTCCAGCAAGGTCGGCTGGGGCCACTCGACCTGGCAAGAAGCCGTCAAGGTCGCCAAGGCCGCCAACGTCAAGCAACTCGTCATTTTCCACCACGATCCGCTCCATAACGACGACTTTATGGACGAGGTCGCTCAAGACACGGCTGAGCAATTTCCTAACAGTGTCGTCGCCAAAGAAGCCATGGTCATTGATCTGATGTCCGCCCCCGAACCAGCGGTTTTAGTTTAATCTCCGACGGTTGCCATCAGAGGCGGCAAGGGGCGGCAAGGGGCGGCACTTGGGGGGCGATCGCGGCAATGACCGGAAAGAGGCAATTCCCATTGCTTCGCTTGCCGCCGCCTTATTCCCCTCATCTCCCCCTCTAGCCATCCCCCTCTTCCCCCGTGGCTTCTGGGGCGAATTGTGTCAAAATGTAAACGTGTGGATTACCTCTTCCCTATCAACGGCTCACACCCCCACGGACATTGCCCTGGGGAATTTTGATGGTGTGCATCTGGGACACCAGACCGTCATTCGGCCAATTTTGCCCAGCCCCCCCCGAGCATCACAAGTCTTAGCCGCTCAACACCTCACCACCCCAGCCGCCCTCTCGACATTGCGCGGGTATAGCGATCGCTGTCCCTTACTGCTCGACAGTTGCGATTATCAATCGGCGCTTCCCCCCGCAGAACGCCCCCTGGATGCACCGTCGCCGATGCCCACCGTGGTCACGTTTTATCCCCATCCCCAAGAATTTTTCTCCGGGCAATCGCGCCCCTGGCTCACCCCCCTCGCCGAAAAAGCCGCGTTTATGAAGCGCTTGGGGGTGCGGCAACTGGTGTTGCTACCGTTTAATGCAGAGCTATCGAATCTGCCGCCGGAAATCTTTGTCGAAAAGGTATTGCTGGGGCGGTTGCAAGCGCAACACATTAGCGTCGGGGCCGATTTTCGGTTTGGGCATCAGCGGCAGGGCGATGTGCCCCTGCTCAAGCGTCTGGCAGAGCAGCAGGGCACCCAAGTCACGGTGGTCGATTTGGCGCAAAAAGGGGGCGATCGCATTAGCAGTTCCCGCATTCGGCAGGCGCTCTGTGCGGGCGACATTGACCAGGTACAGCAGCTCCTGGGACGGCCCTATCCCTTGCTAGGGCGCGTCGTCAAAGGGCAACAACTGGGCCGCACGTTGGGTTTCCCCACAGCGAATCTGCGGGTACCGCCCGAAAAGTTTTTGCCCCGAACGGGCGTGTACAGCGCTTGGGTGTACGGCGTCGCCGGGTATCCCCCCGATCAGGGATGGCCTGCCGTGATGAATCTGGGCGTGCGCCCCACGGTGGACGGTCAACACCAGTCCATTGAGGTGCATCTGCTCAACTGGCAAGGAGATCTGTACGGCCAAACCCTCACCGTCGCCCTCAAAGGGTTTTTGAGACCCGAGCAGCGGTTCGACTCATTAGATCATCTGAAAGCCCAAATTCAGGCCGATTGTGAGGCCGCGCTGGCGGTGCTGTAGTGGGCAATTTGCCGCCCCAGGGGGCATCATAAGGCCAGTCATGATTTTGAAGGAACCCCCATGAGCGATCGCGTCCAGCCCTTGTTTGACAATCTCAGCAAAACCATTGTTGGCAAGGAAGACGCAATTCGCCTGGTGCTCGTGGCGCTGTTTTCTGGCGGTCATGCTCTTTTAGAAGACGTCCCTGGGGTCGGCAAAACGTTACTGGCAAAGTCCCTGGCGCGCTGCATCGACGGCATCTTTCAGCGGGTGCAAAGTACCCCCGACCTGCTGCCCGCCGACATCACCGGCACCAATATTTGGAATCCTAGCAGCGGACAATTTCAATTCATGCCGGGACCGGTGTTTGCCCATGTCTTGCTGGCGGATGAAATCAATCGGGCCACGCCGCGGACCCAGTCGGCCCTGCTGGAAGTGATGGAAGAGCATCAGGTCACGTTGGACGGCGTTTCGCGACCGGTGCCGACGCCCTTTTTTGTGATTGCTACCCAAAACCCGGTGGAATATCAGGGCACCTTTCCGTTGCCGGAAGCCCAGATGGACCGGTTTGCGCTGTCGTTTTCCCTGGGCTATCCATCGGCGGCAGAAGAAAGCAACATGTTGGATCGCCTGACCCTTTCCACCCGGCCTCAAGATTTGCAGCCCTGCATTACCCCCGAAGAGGTCGCGGCGATTCAGGCCACCTGTGCCGCAGTGCGGGTAGAAGCCTCGGTCAAACAGTATCTCCTGGCGCTGGTGCGGGCAACCCGTGACCATGCTGACATTACGCTGGGGGTCAGTCCGCGGGGCAGTGTGGCCTTTTATCGAGCGGTGCAGGCGTTGGCGTTTTTGAGCGATCGCGACTACGCCCTGCCTGACGATGTCAAACGACTCGCGCCCTATGTGCTAGCCCACCGGCTGATTCCCGCTGGCGGTCACCAGGGCACGACCCTGATTCACGAACTGTTAGAGACCGTCCCCGTGCCATAACGCCATCAGCATTTCAGTGATTACTGGGCGATCGCCGCTGGGCTGACCACCGCGATCGGCCCCGGAGCCACACCATCACGCCACCGATAAACAGGATCGCCAGGGGGAAACCCTGCTCCGGCACTGACGCATTCAACGGGTCGCCGGGATTGGTGAGGGTGTCTTCGCCGGTTTCAATTTCGCGCTCAAAGCGGTCCAGGTCGTTTTCGGCGGCTTTGAGGGCTGCCCGCTGGCGCTCGTTGACCAACACCAGCATTGAGGAAAAAGGCGTGACGATTTCGGTGCGCTTGGCGATCGCGTGTAACTGGTCCAGCGTCTCTACTTGAGTGGTGTCTTGATGGCGACTGAGCCAGCGGATGGCCTGACGGGCGGCAATCGGTTGAAACTCTGAAGCGGCAGGCGTTGCAGCCTCCTTAAGGGTAGGAGCGATCGCCCACCCATAGCCATCAATGACCGGACTCCCCGTTTGCTGCTCCAGCGCAAATCGGCTCACCGCTGTCGCCAAAGTGCTGCTGACACCGCCCTGAGACTCGGTGAGGCGCTGCTGCACGTCGTCAGCATAAGCTGTCGGCACTTCGCCCCCCAGATGCACCAGCCACAGTGCCCCCGATAGCTCAGGGACCGGAGACTGGTCATTTTCCAGCTCGTAGTTACCGGCATCCGTCAGCACAAAGAGGGCGGCGTACTCCGTGCCACCGCTCAGGTCGTCCCACTGGTTGAGTTGGTCGGTCAGGGGCAAACTCCCATAGAACGACAAATCCTGCACTTGGGACGCTGCCGTGAGTTTGTGGGGAGGAACCCCCGCTGCGGAAGTCACGTACCAATCCACCGTGTTGGTGCGGGCGATCGCCGCCATCTCCTGCAGTGCTTGGGTGAGGTCGGCGGTGCGATCGCCCATACTGCGAGACGTGTCAATCAGCACCGCTAGCCGCTGATTCGCCAGGGTGGGGGTCGCCATTTCCCCGATGGGCGTGGCAGTCACTGTGTACCCTTCGGCCAGGGTTGCCGTCTGGACTTGAGGGGCAGCTTTAGCCCCAGCGGGAATTGCGGCTTCGTACCAGACATCGTCAGGGTGCCGCAGTGGTTGCCCCGCCCGCAGCCGCTCCGTTTTCCGCGTCCAATAGAGGTTGCGCTTTTCGGTCAGTTGCGGCAACGGCCAGGCTCCATCCTGCTGGGCCACCTGATAGGTCATCCACAAATGGGTCACACCAGGGCGTCCCGGTCCCTGCCGCCGGGGAATCGGGAACACCCGCAGACGATATTGCCGGGGTCCCACTTGTTCTAGCAAGGCCGGATCTTCAGCGCGCGTGACCTGCGATCGCTCAATTTCCTGTTTGTAAACCTGCTGGGCCGCTCCCCGAGGCGACACGACGAACCGATACCGTTCTGCTAACCCCGCCTCGCCCAGCCATACGCCAGTGAAAACGGCACTTTCCGGCAGGGAAAACTGGTAAACAATTTCCTGGTCCTCATCCGTAGCGTTTTCATAGCGTTCGTACAGGGTGACTGCGGCCCAGTCGCCCTGAGGTTGCACCGTGACTTCCTGACGGGCTAAAGCCACGACGCGATCGCGGATATTCAACAAACTCGCCTCTACCGAATCCCGCTCAACAGTGGATTGCAACGCCTGCTGAATGGCGTCTGACTCGGCTTTTTGAATCGGCGTGTCAAAAAACTCCGCATAGAGAGCGGCGGCGGTTTCAGGGTCGGTGCGATCGCCCTGGTATAAAAACGGCGACAGCAAGGCATTGTGCCACCGTTGCAAGCGGCTCGCCTGCTCTGCCGTAATCGGGAAAACGTTGGGATACCAGGCTTCCAGATTATTCGCTGACGACCAACCACTGATGTAGCGATACTGCATTAGATAGGCGTTGAGCAATCCCTGCCGAATTTGGGGCGACTTTTGCACCAGGGCTTGGCGAGCCGCTGGAGCCGCTGGTGGCTGGCTCAGCCAGGCAAACGCCTGGGTTTGGGGCTGCGGGGAGGTCAGCCAAAACAGGCCGCTAAAGGCACACACCACGGCTCCCGTGGTTGCCCAGGCTTGCCAGTGGCCGAACTGCTGCCCAAAGGCGTGACGAATCCGTACCCAGGATTGCGAGAAGGTTACCACCAGGGCATAGGGCAGGCCCACAAACAACGTGGCGCTAAAGCCAAACAAGGCCAGGAGGCCCAGCATTAAGAGCGCCTGAAAGCCCCCCACGAAGATAAACCCCAGGAGATCAAGGAGGTTACGAGGCTCGTAATTTTCCCAGGCCCAGTAGAGTTGCTGGGCGATCGCCCCCACCCACTCAAACCGCAAAACCGCCCCCACCATCGTCCACAGCAGCGGCACGGTATAAAACAATAGCAAACTGCCCACATACAGCCCCATCAGCAACACCAGCGTGTGCGCCATCATTTGAAACCGGGCCAGCGGTTTGCTGTAAGCCCCATAGCCAAACATCAGTTCCACGGCTACGGTCGTGATGGCGATCGCTCCCGCTACCACCATCAACGTACTGGCGGGAGTCAGCTCTCGCAGCACAAACAGGCGCAAAATGCACAGCGCCATAATCGGTGCTTCGACGCTGTAAAACAGCCGCATGAGCTTGCCGGGATGCTTTCTCAGCTTGCTTAGTCCCACCGCTGTGCACACGGGCGGCACCGCCAAAAAGCTCACCAACGGCACCACAAACGGCAACGGCACCTGCCCGGTCGCCAATGACACCACGAGCGGTTCCCCGATCAAGGGCAAAAACCCTAGATAAACCACCATCAAAAAGAGACTATTCCAGCCCCAAAAAATGGTGTGGCAGGAGAGCTTGAGCAATCCCCTTGTCCACTGGTTAAGAAGCCTTTGACGGGCATTACGCAGTTGGGTCGTGAGCGGGCGGAGAATATTCATCGTCGCTGAAGTCCTGAAGAGGCAGGTATCTCTATGCTGGCGGCTGCCGCCCAGAATGCCCAGACCAATACGGTCGGATTTCGTCGGATCTAGTCTGAACTGATACCGCGATCGCAGGCAACTACATAGAGAGTGCGACTGATTCCGGCCATTGAATCTCTCTCATCGCCTGTCCCACGTTTCCGTGTCTGTTCCGCTGGACTGCTGATGGGCGACATGCTCCCCATTCGTCAAGGTCCACCCCGCGTTAAATTTCGAGATAATCATCCTCTAGCAACGACGGCAACTCACCCGCTTGAGCCGCGATCAGGGCCGAAAACTCTGCTGACAGGGCATCGTGGGCGCGATAAGCCTCCCAACGTCCCGAGTCAAAATAGCCGATGCGCCAGTGACCATACATATAGTTGCCATCATCGGTCAGGGTGCCGCTGTAACGAATCGGATTGGGAGAGGTGGTCAGATACCGCTTGATAAAGAAAATTCGGTGACCAAGCAGCTCGCCTTTGATCGAGGACTCTCCCAAATAGTTGTCATCTAGAATGCGCCCGTCCAAAACGTTGCCCCCTTGCACAAACGCGGCTTCAAACCGGATGGGTTGCTCAGCCTGCCAATAGGTGCCCAGCCAACATCCACTAATATCTGTCGTCGTCGTTGTCATACCTCTAAATCTGAAGATTCTCTATGCCGCTCAAACTGACGCCCATATCATCCATTGGAAAGATTTTTTGCTTTCAATTTGCTACGGTATCAGCGTCAACACCCTGAATCCTTGGGGCAGAGGAGATATTCATGCAGAAACCACATGCCAGTAGGATCGACAGGAAGGACAGCGGTTTTTGACAATCATGCGACTGTATATAATTTCCGCGCTAGTGATAGCCTTCCTTGCTATCTTATTCGCGCTTCAAAATACAAATCTGGTTACAATTCAACTCTTTGTTTGGGAATATCAGCAATCACTTGCGCTGATTCTTCTAGGAACCTTAGCAATTGGGGTGATCATCGGCTTGCTGGTGTCGGTGCCATCCGTAATTCGCCGGAATGTGCAAGTGTCGCGCCTGCAAAAGCAGACTGAGAGCCTGACTCAGCAGATTGAAGCAAAAGCCCAAGCGGTTCATTCCGAGGCGCAAAAGACGACGGCGGTCCAACAGAATTATGAAGAATTGTTAAACTCTCTGGGGGTGCTGGAGCCCACGACAAAGTTGATCAGGCAGGGCTTGATGCCGCAAGCGATCGCCACGCAACTGGCCCAGTATCAAAAACAGGCCGACATGGCCCAACTTCCCGCCCTCAGTGTGTTGGTCTTCAAAGCTTTACCCGTAGTCGAAGACAGTTATTCCTTGCCGGAGGTATTTGCCACAGTCGCCAAAACCTTGCAGCAGCAAGCCTTACCTAACACCTGGTTTTACAGTGATGGCTGTGGCCACTTTGCCGCCACCCATACTGGCCTCAGTCAACAAGCCCTGACGCAATATGGCGAAGATCTCCAGGCCGCGATTCTCGAAAACCCGCCCGTACTGACCACCGGTAAAACCGTCGAGCTAGATGTCAGCGTCGGGGGGGCGATCGCGGATGCCGGTAGTGCGATCGCCAGTGACCAACTCGTCCAAACCGCCGAAAAAGCCCTCCAAGAAGCCCTCCAGCGAGGCCGCAACCGCGTCAGGATTTTGCGGGCAGCATAAGCAGCATAAGTAGATGGGCTTAATTATTTGTGTCCACCTACTTAGGCGCAGCATGCGGAGTTCGCAGCTCGGAAATTTCAACCCGCGTGTCAGCAGGGCAACGCCCGACAAAATTCGCAAGTCAGTAGTAGGAAACCAGCCTCCCAAATTAGGATGGAGTGTAGCAATAAATTGGGTCGCGTTTGGGTTCTTGTCCCCACGCTAGTTCTGAAAAGCAGCCAACGGGCATTGCAGCCTGAGTAGCAGGATTTCCTGAACACCCCACTGCCCCATCCTCTACTTCACCGACTCCCCTACCCCACTCACTCCCCTACCCTCACACCCACCCTCAGGAGGACCCCGACCATTTACGCTCGCCCCCTCGCCCGACTCATCGAAGAACTGCAAAAGCTACCCGGTGTCGGTCCCAAAACCGCTCAGCGGCTAGCCTTACATTTGCTTAAGCGGCCCGATGCCGAAGTGCAAGCCCTGGCCCAAGCCCTGGTAGACGCCAAATCACTGATGGGCTACTGTTCAATCTGTTTTCACTTGTCGTCGGAGCCGGTATGTGACATCTGCAAGTCCACCAGTCGCGATGCGCAAACGCTTTGCGTTGTGGCCGATTCGCGGGATGTCATTGCGCTGGAAAGAACGCGGGAATATCGCGGCAAATACCACGTGTTGGGCGGCTTGATTTCACCCATGGAGGGCATCGGTCCCGAGCAGTTGAACATCGGGCCACTGGTGCACCGGGTGAATAAAGACCATATTCAGGAAGCGATCATTGCCATTAGCCCCAGCATTGAGGGCGATACGACGACGCTTTACGTGGGTCAGCTACTCAAACCCTTTACCAAAGTGACGCGCATTGCCTTTGGCCTACCGATGGGCGGCGATTTGGAATATGCCGATGAGGTGACCCTGGCCCGAGCCCTAGAGGGGCGCAGAGCGCTGGATTAGGAGCGTCACCACCATTGCGTCGCAACAGCAGCGGGTCTACTGCCAGTTTTCGCGCCGCAGCAGGGGATTTACCAATTCGTTCAAGCCTTCGCCCACAAGGGATAACCCAGTCACCATCAGGGTCAGGGCCAATCCGGGGAATAAGGCTGTCCACCAGATGCCGGTAGGCAGAGCATCGAGAGCCTGACGAATGTCCGCTCCCCACTCGGGAGTCTGCTCAGGCAGTCCCAGGCCCAAAAAGCCCAGCCCGCCCAAAATCAAGATGGCGTCGGCAGCATTCAGCGTAAACAGCACCGGAATGCTCTGCACCACATTCAAAAACAGGTAGCGACTGAGCACCGTCCAGGTTGATGCCCCCATTGCCTGGGCCGCTTCGATAAACAGTTCAGTCTTGACGCTGACAGTATGGTTGCGCACGACGCGATAGTACTGCGGGATGTAGGCAATGCTGAGGGCGATCGCGGCATTGATCACCCCCCGCCCCACGACAAACGCTAGCGTGACGGACAACAACAACCCCGGCAGCGTATAGATCGTGTCCATAAAAAAGAGCAGCACGCGATCGAGTTTGCCGCCTAGATAACCGCTCACCAGGCCCAGGGGCACGCCGACAAACACACTCATCAGCGTTGCCAGCAACACCACCTGCCAGGCGGCTCGGGTGCCAAACAATACGCGAGAGAGTACATCGTACCCTTGCCGCGTGGTGCCCAGCCAGTGTTCTGGCGACGGGGGCTGATGGACAGGATTTTGCAGCGCCGCTGTCGGATCTTGCAGCATGCCCCATGACTGTAGCGCCGGAGTTAACAACGCAATCAAGATGAACATGCCGGTGATGAGGATACCTATCACCATGAACAGCACAGAAATATTGGCTCCCTGGCCTTGGGGTTTGAGTAGCCGGAGCCAAGCCACGGGGTTTTTAACTTTTACAGGGGTCATGGGGGTTGGGAACGGGACGCAGCCTATTATCGCAGAGCGATGAAAATCTGGCTCCTACCTACGGTGTTCCCAATCCTTTGACTACGGTCTTGCGGGTCAGGAGCGTTTCGAGGGTAATCCGCCCGCCTTGGAGACCACGCTGAGACGACATCCCCAGGGCGATCGCGCTGGCCTGGGCTCCATTGCGCTGAAATCGGGGAGAGGCATTGACATAAATGGAAGCACTGCGGACCTGACTGGCGAATTGGACACTTTCGCGATAAGAATTGGTCACAATGCAGTCGGCGTGACCGCTACTGTAGCGATTTATCAAGGCGATCGCGTCCCTGAGGTCTGAGACCCGAGCAATCAGAATCGTGCGGTTGAGTTGGGCCTCTTGCCACAACTCTTCTTCCGCTGGAATGGCAAACGGCGAAATCACCGGAGCCGCCACCTCTTTCAGCGTCAAGTTATGGTTCTGCAACAGATGATCGAGTTCGCGGCGGGCGGCGGGCGAAACGGTATCATCTACGAGGATTTTTTCGACACCATTGACCGGTTCCGGGTTGCCTCGGTGGCTGTCGGCCACAATTTTGGCAACCACGTCAACGGGGGCCGTGTGGGCCCAATACAGGTAGCAATTGGCGATCGCCGTGGACAGGCTAGGGGAGTTGGCTTCTCGCACAATTTGCTGCACCAGACTCGCGCGCCCATAGGGAATCAGCAAATCGAGTTCGGTGGTTTGCATCAGCCAGCGACGAGCCGCTTCGCCCTCGCTGGGCGAAATGCACAAGATCACCTGCTCGGGGAGGTCAACCTGGGTGAGCACCGATTGAAACACGTCCGCGATCGCTTGGTTCGTCTGGCTCGCCTCATGGCCCCCTTTCAGAATCAGCCCGTTGCCCGCCCGCAAGCAAAGCCCCGCCGCCACAATCGCCAACTCAGGAAACGCCTCATACACCAAGGCGATGATGCCCAAAGGTTCCCCCAGCAGGTAAGAGTGCGCCGTGGGGGCGATCGCGAGTTGCGAGCCGTAGGCAAAGCTAGTCACCGAGTCCAGTTGGGACAACCGCTCCAAGATGGTGATGGCAGTATTTAAGCGCTCGGGGGTGAGCTTCAGCCACTCGACCACGAGTTCGGGCACGGCCATTTCCAAACTGGCTTCTAAGTCCAGCGTGTTGGCTTCTAAAATCGTATCCGTTGCGTCGCGAAAGGCCTCGGTGGCCAGCTTCAAAGCGGCCGTTGTCTGTTCAACCTGCTCTAGCGCCTTAGCAGCCTGACGAACCTGACGGATTAGCGCCGATAGCTCGGCCAAAGACTGAACAGAAGTCATTGCATCATTCCGGGAACAAACGGGAATCGGCTTAGCGGCGACAAGACAGCCAGAACACTACCAAAAATAGTAAGGCGACAGCAGCGACTGTAAGCAATCGCAAAAACATGCCCAGACTACTAGGAGGCTGCAAGATCGCCAGCAGCAACACAAACATGCCGACGCCAAACAGCATGGTCGCTAAGGGCAGGTAGTGGTTACTCAGTACCGAATGATCCAACCGCCATTGGGTGCCCGTCCAATACCACACGCGTTTGTAAGGATAATGAGTCGAAAGCTGCTCCAGCAAATAGCCGTCTTCTTGAATGACAAAAATCTGTTGACAGCGGTTACAGCCAAAAGCCTCTGTCAACGCAATTGGGGTGAGGATGCCGTTGCGTCGACAAGGACAGGGATACTCTGCCTTGAGATCAATCTTTTGAGCTTTTCTAGAGCGCACAGCAGGCAGAAATGGAGAACATCCAACTGAGCAAAGCAGACCCTGACATTCAGGATCTCTCACACCATAACCAACGGAATTTGAGAAGGCAAGACAGAACCGATATAAACCCTATTGAGAGATCAACAATAATGATTGCGTCGATTGTTGCTGATTGATTTGATACCGACCCAGCGGCGATCGCCCATTGTTGCTTATCGTAATGCCCGCTCACCCTGTCCCACCGCCCGCGCCCGCATCGGGTTTAGCCTGCGCGTAGGGACATTAGGGCTCCGGCGGAGGCGTAGCAGGCGTCTCCTCAGCAGGCGGCGTTGCTACCGACTCCGTGGGTTGCGGCGGCTGACCTTCCAGTAGCACATCACCCGGAAACTCGTTCGGGGCAGCAGCTTCAGGCACGGTCTCAACCGGCTGGGGATTGAAATTGGTCTCTGGGATCGGTGTCGTCAGTCCCCCTGGGGCACCCCCACCGGTCGGATCAGGAGGTGGTGCCGCTCCTCCCCCCGGATCAAACGGCACCCCTTGCGGTTGTTCCGGATTACCAGGTGGCGTAAAGCCCGGATCCCCCGTTGGCTGTTCGTTGCCAGGCGGATTAAAGACATCAGTCGGTGGGGGTTCTGTTGGCGGTGGCCCCGGTTGTTCAGCAGGACCGGGTTGCGGCGGGGCTCCCCCCCCCGGATCAAAGGGCACCTCCGGTTGTACAGGCTCCCCTGGCGTCTCCCCCGGTGGCGTCGGCCCGGTTGGCCCGGCACCCGGCGCGGCTGGTGTAGTCGGGGGGGCAGCCGGGCCGGTACCTGGCGGTGCTGGCGTGCTCGGGGGAACAACCGGGATCACTCCTGGTGCTGGCATGCTCGGGTTGCCGATGGGACTTCTCACAGGCTGAGTAGGCTGACTCGGATTGGCCCCTGGCTGACGGGCGGGGGAGCTGGTCGGGCGGGGGGGCTGGCTGCCCCTAGCCGCCGTGGGTTGGATGGGATTGCCGACGGGGGCGATCGCTCCCCTGCCACTGGGACTCCCTACCCCAGGCGGCGAGACAATCCCCGGTACGGCGGCCTGAGGTGTCGCATAATCGGGTGAGGTGTTGGCAAACCAGGATGACATTAAGGCTCGTGCCCCAGCACTACCGGAGGGGCGCTGATGATCGACCGCTCTGATGTCACTCACCGGCTCATCGGTCATACCATCGATCACAGCGGTATTGCCGTCATTATTCGTTGGCAGCAACCAACTCGTCGAAATGCCCAATTGAGCATCCACACTAATGAGTTCCGGGTTCAACAAGTAATTGCCTGTAAACCCCTGCTGTGATTGAATGCCATCCCAGGTTTCCTGACGCACCGGATCAGTAGGCGAGCCCGTCCCTTCATAGTCAGGATTATTGAGCCCAAGGCCTTCTACGAGCGGACTCGTCTCGTAAAACAACTGCAGGTTAAACTCCATAACCTCGATCGCATCATTTTCAATGACAGCTAAATCGCCAGCAGATAAGGTAACTGAGTTACCGCTGTTGGTCGATATCTCGACCGGTCCTTTGGGGCTGTCGGTTAGGACCATCACAACGGTGCGCCCTGGACAGGCCAACTCAGCAGCGGCGAATGATGAAGGGTCGCAATCTGCACGGGGAATATGGCGAACAACCAGAGCCGTCCCTTGAATGCCCGTCACCGCACTTGGGGTCTGAATATTGCTGGGTCCCTGACCGGGAGGAATCAGGAACAAAGCAGTGCCGTTGGAAAGACGAAAATTGCGGGTATTAGGCACAAACCAAAAGGTAGCCCGTTCCCCCACTCGAGCCAGGGAACCATCATTGAAGCGCAATTCGGCTCTGGCCCCCAACGCAGTCCGCAGGGCGTCACCGACGGATAGCCAATCACTCAAGTTCGCGGGTCGGGCCTCTCGTCCATCGGGAATCAGCTCAACCTCGTTATACAGAGACTCCACGTCGGCGCGAGTCAACGGCACATCGGCTCTCACTGGTAGCCCTAAAGTCGCTGCGAGACTCCACATTAAGCCTGATAGGCCGACTAATTGCAGGCAAGGCATTAACGACAAGCGAATCATAATTATCAGCTCTTAAAAATCAACCGTTCTGGGACTCTGTAGAACGACCAGACTCTTACTTACGGGACCTTGTTTTTATAAGGAACTGCTCAAATTCAGAGAAAGCTAGTTTGTCAGCTAAAGAACGCTCAGTTCTAACGGCTGGTCAAACGGCAAACATTAAATATTCTGACAGTAACTTTGGATTTCGTTACAGCGATCGCGGTGTTAGATGCTCAAACTCTGACGGTCTTGTCAGTATTTCCAACTATAACCTACTCGTACTCTCTGAATTTTTCGTGTGTATTTACCCAGTCTTCGTGAAAACTTTATGAAGTTTTGCCTATTCCCCCCCGCGATCGCCCTGACCAGGTCTGTTTAATCAGCGTTGGCAAAACTTCATGACCACTTCACAAAGCGGTCTGACGGTAGCCCGTGCCATCCCGAACCAACAGCGGTGATCGTGGGTCACTTCATGGGGCGATCGCGACTTTCCGGTACGTCTGTCTCAGGTGGGTTGGGTGGGTTTTGCTCAGACGGTGGCTCCACCGGGGGTGGGGCACTAGAGGGCGGGACAATCACTCCAGCCGGCACGTCGGTATTATCCTCACTGCTCTGCTCCCCGGGAGCCAGTGGAGCCGCCGGAGCATTTCCCGCTTCCGGCGACGGAGTCAGTTCGATATCGGTGTTGGAAGTGTCATGGGACGAGTCTGTAGCGCTCTCATGGGGACTCTCCGGTGATGCTGAGGTCGTTTCCGCCGTCGAGTCATCCGCCGCCTCGGTCGGAAACAACCACCCACCCTCCTCCGTAGCGCTACCATCAGGAGCCAAAAACTTGGGATCAACCCAATAATCGCCGGTAATTTCTAACGGCGGTTGGGTCTCATCGTTAGGGTTGGGCAGGCCCGCATCAACCGCTGAGTCAGCACCAGTAATGGCGAGCGGATCTCCGGGCAATCCCTGCACTAAGGCACTGGTTTCATAAAACAACGCCCGATCGAACTCAAACATGTAGAGGTTGCTGTGGTCGACGATCGCCATTTGCCCCGCCGCCAGTTTGACACTGCGCCCATCTCGCAAACTCACCTGCACCGCGCCGCTAGGCCCTGCGGTTAATACCATGACCGCTGTCCGGCCATCAGCCGCTGGAAATGCCGCGTTTGTACCTGGCGCAATGCTGGCCTCGACAGCGGTTTCTCCAGGCCGAACGTGGCGCACGACAATCGCGGTGTCTTGCAGATCCACAATGACATTGGGCGTCTCGACGGTGGTCACGCCGACAGCGGCAGTCAGATTTAACAGAGCGGTGCCTTGGGCCAGCCGTAAATCACGGGTATTGGGCAAAAACCAGAAGGTCGTGAATTCCCCCACTCGGGCCAGAGAGCCATCATTCAAACGCAAATCGGCTTGGGAAGACTGACGCGTTTGGATGGCATCGCCAAACCCGAGGTGATCGCTCGCCCTAACGGGCCGGGTGAGCCCCCCCCGGAGCCAAATATCTACCCGATTGCGGAATGACTCGACAGCAGCCTGTGTTAATAGAACATCAGACCCGGCTGAAACGGGGGCGATCGCGATGGAGAATACACCGAACAGGCTTGCCAGTCCGCCCCATCGGAGGTGATATTGGCTCATGGACATCTACCAAGTCGTGTTTTCAAATTTTACGTAAATTGCCCCTGTGAGTAAAAAGTGAACGTTTTCGCCCTGGATCACGTCAGCTTTACTGTTCCCGACATTATCCTCGACTGGTAGGCAAGTTCAAGTGGTTCGCCCTGCTCCATGAAGCTTTCCAACGGGCAAAAGGGAGCTTCCTTCACTCGGCTGGATGACTAATTCTGCATGATTTGTGGAGCTGTTAGTGGTTAGGCATATTTTGATTTCTAAACCCTGCGCCTTTTGCTGGCTGGTGATGGCCCTGGGTTTACAAGTTGCTCCAGCCCCAGCTCGAGCCCTAGAGAAAGCACTTGTTGCCCCGAAAAGCAGCGCTGCCCAGAAGGACGAGCCCGCGCATTCGGTGGTCCCAACGGCGATCGCTCGGGTGACGGTTGACGAAGCGGCGGTGCTATCCGACAAGATTGTCGGCGTGAGGGCCGCTCCCGCAGACCAGCAACTTCCCCAAAGCACGGCGATCGCCCCCACAACAGAGCGCCACCGCCCTACTGACTCGGCCCCAAGGGAATCCCGATCGCCAGCAGCGGCACCTCGTGGGGACCATGACGCACCGCCGATGAGGACCGTCGCGGCCCCGGCGATCGCGTCGGCGCCAGCGGCGACCCCGCAGCCCAAACAAATCTCAGAGGCATTAAGCCCTGCCGCCAAACCCACCACTCCCAAAAAAGAGCCCAAAAGTGTGGCTCCGTTACTCAGTCAGTTTTTCCCCACGCCGCGATCGGCAACAGCTCAACCGACGGCAGTTTCGCCACCCAACCATCAACGCTCAACCCTGATTGACAAACTGGGGCCGACCAACCGGGAGGAGCCTGAGTTACCCAACGACCCAGAGTTGGGCGTCATTCAAGTGTCAGAAGTCCAGCGCGATGACGAGTTGGGGGTGATTCAGTTACGCAATCCTTTACAAGATCCAGAGCTGGGCATCCTGGAGTTGCAGCAAATTTCGCCGCCGCCTCGGCGTAACCCGTTTTTGTTCTTGTCGATTTACGGCACCGCTTCTAGCAGCGATAATGTGTTCCTGGTCGAAGATCCCATTCAAGGCCGGTTTGGCGATAACTTCATTCGCTCTGGGGTGAGTATCACGGCGTTTCCAGCTTTGGGGCCACGGACCAATTTACTGGTTTCGGCTCGCTCAAACTTGCTGCGTTATGAAGCACAAAGCAACTCTAGTTATGATGAATTGCGCTTTCAGACGGGGGTGCGACATCAGTTTTCGGAGCGCGTTTATGGTCAACTGAGCCTGAGCTATCAACTCCTGTTTGACGAAGGCTATACCGATCAGTTTTTTAGCAACACGGGCGTTGAGGTGACCATCGGTCGACGGGATCCCCTCACCCCCCGCCTCACTCTGGATAGCTACTATCAAGGGCAGGTCTTTTTTAGCGATCCGGAACGCTTTAGTAATGTGCTGAACTCCGTTGGAGCTTATTTGGGCTATCGCATCTCTTCCCAGTGGGATACGGGGGTCGGTTATCGCCTGACGGTTTCTGATTTTACGCAGCAATCTCGCCACGAAACCTATCAGCGGATTACGGGACAACTGCGATATTCCATCACGCCTTCGGTACGGCTATCGATGTTTGGCGGCTTAAGTTACGGACGCTCCTCCGCCAGTCGAATCACCTTTGACGACACGTTTTTTGGCATTAGTTTTGATGCCACCGTTTCGATTTTTTAACCGGGGAGAAATCTGTCAATTTGCGCACCGTGTCGCCAGCGAATGTCAGGCATCGCAGATCGTCCTTTTTTAGCTCTTTGTCCCGTCGCCCTTGAGTTTGAGCCGGTGGAGCGATCGCCCGTTTGGCGCTGTCTAATATAATTCTCTCGGCGTTACGGTGATCAACATTGCGTCGCAGTTTGTCTCAAAGTCACCAGATTTGCCGCCGCGATCGCGACAACGGTGGTACAACAAGAGGCATACTGCCCGCCCTTGCCCATTATGAGCCCCTCCTCCCGGCGAAAATCTCAGCCCCCGGTGCCTCAGCCGTCCCTGACCGCTTCGTCGCAGCCGGATCTGCGCCCGCCGCAGTCGGCCCCTGAGCCCACCGCCCCGCCACCCTCGCCAACGCTATCGGTAGCCTTGGCAGTGCCCACTTTAGGGCGACGGTTGCTGGCGTGGAGTTTAGAAATTGCCGTCTTGACTGGCGGCATAGTCGGGCCATTTTATCTCGGTAGTGAACTCAATCGCCGCCCCGACGCCCCCACCACCGAGTTAGCCCCCGTGCTCCGGGTGGTGCAGCAGCAAGGAGCCCAAGCCCTGGGCATATCGCCGCGATCGCTGCCGACTGAGGTCACTCACCTCACCAACTTGTTGTGGACAACCTCCCTGGGTCTGCCGCTGCTGCTCGCCGCCGGACATCTTTACAGTCTTGGGCGGTATGGCCATAGCTGGCCGAAAAAACGGCTCGGGCTACAGGTTTTGGCCCTCAACGGTCAGATGCCCGGTTTGGGCAGAGCCTTGGTGCGCGAGGTTGTGGGTAAATGGGGCAGTCCGCTCGTGGTCGCTTATGGCCTCTGGCAGATCAGCGGCGCGTTCCCGGTGATCGGCGTGTTGGTGGGGTTGGGCGGTCTGGCGCTCCTCGGCGAAAGTCTCACCGGCTTGGGCAATCGCCCCCGACGGGCCTGGCATGACTGGATTGCGGGCACCTGCGTCGTCGATGAAGAAACGGGGGCTATCATCCATCTATCGAGCCTGTGGGACGCGGAGGCCAAAATTCCAGCGGGGCTGGGTCGGGCGTCTGACTGGTTGCAGGCAGTGGGGCCGACATCGGTCATCATCAATCCCGACGGGGCGAGCTGGAAAGTCTCTGACCTCACCCTGCCCAAACTTGGGGTCGGCTTAGGAGTGTTGTTGACACTCGGTGGGTTAGCTGGCGTCGGTAGCTATTTTTTGATGGGCCGTCCGGCAGTTTCCACCATGCCCACAGCGGACGAAAATCTGTACACCAATTTAGTTTCCACGCTGACCAACCCAGAACTGGATCCGGCAGCACGGCGGTCGGCAGTGTTGGCGCTGGGCAACATGCCGGACGATCGCGTCACCCCCCTCCTGGTCGATCTGATTGCCCAAACGGACGATCCGCTCTGGCTGGATGCCTTGCAGCAGGCCCTGATCGCCCGAGGGCCAGCCGCCTTTCCCGAACTGCGGCGACTCAATCAGGGGTTGGCAGCTGATCTCACCATGCAGGGCGACCCGACTATGCGTCGCACCACCTACATTCGCCTGCAAACCGTCAACCGCATTATCACCAAGCTATTGTTGCTAGAGTCTGGCGATCGCCCCGCCGCCCTCGACCTCAGTCGAATGAATTTAGGCTTCGTCGACGAAGGTCACGGCGACTTTCGGCTGGTGCTGAGAAACCAAGACCTCTCGGGCCTTCAATTGACCGGCTCCATCCTGACGCAAGCCCAATTCCAGGGAGCGCGATTTTACAGTCCGGGACCGGATACCCATCCCGACACCTATGACGATCGCACCGCCGATCTCAGCGGGGCCGACCTCAGCTATGCCCAGCTCGCTGGGGCCGACCTCACCCTCAGCCGCCTGGTTAACAGCGGCTTGCTACGGGCTAATCTCAGTCGGGCCAACCTCACCCTGGCTAATCTGAGCGGGGCCAATCTCGAACATGCCAGCTTGATTCAAGCCGTGCTGGAACAAGCTGACCTGGTAGAGACGCGCCTGTCCAAAGCTGATCTGACCGAGGCCCAACTGTCGCAAGCCAACCTCGAAGGGGCGCGACTCGCCGAAATCAACGGCGCTGGCGCTCAGATGAGCGGCGCTAACTTGCAGGGAATTACCGCGATCGCGGCCCAATTGACCAGTGCTGACTTAAGTCAGACCGCCCTCGCCAACGCCGATCTGACGGGAGCGGCCCTGCAAGACGCCAACCTGCGCGGCGCAGACTTGACTGGCGTCAGTCTACGAGACGCTGACCTGCGCGGCACCTGGCTGCAAGGGGCCATCATTGATGGTACCGACTTTGCCGGAGCCATTTTCACGGAGCCCACTGCCACCCATAACGACGGCTTTGTTGAGGCGGTTCCCGAGCTTGCTTCAGGCAATCAGTATGAGGGGGTAGACTTTAACCGGGCCATTAATTTGTCCCTCGAGCAGCTCAATTACCTGTGTGCCCAAGGGGGCATTCATGCGGCTTGCGGCGTGTCCACCTTGGAATAGCCTCGGCATCAGCCTATGCAGAGAACTCGTCTATCCACCTTAGTCGACTCTACGGCTAATCAATTTAGCCGCTGGGTCTTTAATCCCTGGCGACGGTTGTCGCTGGTAATGATTGGCTTCCTATTTGGCAACTTTTTTGGCATCGCCATTTCGTCGATCGCGGGGCAAAAGGCAGAACTCGACGTCGTCATTTCAGCCATCTTGCTCGGCCTCGTCGAGCTGACTAGCTGGTGGGTTTATCGCCGTCCGGCGCGGGACGACACCGGGCGCAAAAAACTGCCGATGGAAGTGATGAATGCCTTGAAACTTGGGCTCACCTACAGCTTGTTTGTCGAAGCCTTTAAGCTTGGCAGTTAATCGAGGCCGTGGCGGGCGATCGCATCCAGCGGCTGAACTTGCCAGTCAATCGCTCATTAAGCCATGCTATGATTAGAAACTCTGTGTACATCCCATTCATATAGTCGCAACTCGGACCCTATGACACTGCTACAAGAACGCAAACAGGAACTCATTTCGGAATATCAGGTTCACGAAACCGATACCGGCTCTGCTGAAGTGCAGGTCGCGATGTTGACCGAGCGTATTAACAAGCTCAGCCAGCATCTCCAGAGCAACAAAAAAGATTATTCCTCCCGTCGTGGCTTGCTCAAAATGATTGGTCGCCGTAAGCGGTTGTTGTCCTACATCGCGAAGAAAGACGTCAATCAATATCGTGAGTTGATTGGTCGTCTCGGCATTCGTCGATAACGGTGAACGAATTTGCTGGTCATGGAGCGTTGTAATGCCCGCTGACTCTGAAAAAGAGCGTTTGCCATTTGAGCCCAAGCGCAAACGCCAAAAAGTTCAAAAGGAAAAATCTCAGTCCGTTGCCGACACCAACTCTCCAGCGGCAACAACTCAGTCATCCAAGCAATTCAGCCAGCGATCGCCATATTCCCGCAAAGAAACCAGCATTCCCGAAGTGGTCAGTCGTCGTATGTTGCGCCGCATGCTCTATTTCTCGGGCATTCCCGTCGTGCTGGGGGTCTTTGTGTTCTTTTTTAGCTACGTGCTGATTGTGCAGGGCATCGCCGAATTGCCCAATGTGGTGGTGTTGCTAATCACCCTGGCTTGCTTTGGCCTCAGCGTTGTGGGGCTGAGTTATGGTGCTCTCTCGGCCTCCTGGGAAGAAGAGGCTCTCGGCTCTTTGATTGGGTTTGAGCAATTTCAGGTAAATGTGGGGCGGCTACTGGCGTCTTGGCGGCAAGCGCGGGAAGAACGTCGCAACCCGTCTTCCTGAGTCAAGCGATATCGCGCCTCCACTGCGTGCCCTCTGGTCAATGGTTTGGCTGGAGGGTTGCTTTTTGGCCTCCCGCTGCCGCAAATAAACCATGCCTAAGTTGAGAACTGGAGTTTTGAAGCTGGATGAGGTTGATCGCCGCTTGACCACAGCTTGAGTTCCAACAGTTGTCTTTATATCCCAAATAACGCGAAGATAACTAAACCTGCTGAATGGCTGCTGCCCGCTGTGTCATGCCCAACCACGACTATTTAGAAAAAATCTTGACTGCCCGTGTGTATGACGTGGCGCAAGAAACCCCGCTAGAGGTGGCTCCGCGTCTCTCTGCACGATTGGGCAATACCCTGCTGCTCAAGCGCGAAGATATGCAGTCGGTCTTCTCGTTTAAGCTGCGGGGCGCGTATAACAAAATGGCGCAATTGTCCCCCGAGCGATTGGCCCAGGGTGTAGTCGCAGCCTCAGCGGGCAATCACGCTCAGGGCGTGGCTCTGGGGGCAAAATGTCTGGGCACCTCCGCCATTATCGTCATGCCGGTCACCACCCCCGAGTTGAAGGTGAAGGCGGTAGAAGCGCGCGGCGGCATTGCGGTACTGCATGGCGAAACCTTTGACGATGCCTACGCCCACGCCTGTGAACTGGCAGCGGATAAAGGCATGACCTTGATCCATCCCTTCGACGATCCCGAAGTGATCGCGGGTCAGGGCACCATCGGCATGGAAATTTTGCGGCAGCACCAGAAGCCCATTCACGCAATTTTTGTGGCGATCGGGGGAGGGGGCTTGATTTCGGGGATCGCCGCCTATGTCAAACGACTGCGCCCCGAAATCCGCATTATCGGGGTCGAGCCGGTCGATGCTGATAGTATGAGCCAGTCTCTCAAGGCGGGCAAACGGGTCAAACTCGATCAGGTGGGGCGGTTTGCCGATGGCGTCGCAGTCAAGCTGGTGGGGGAAGAGACTTTTCGCCTGTGCCAGCAATATGTGGACGAGGTGATTTTGGTGAACACCGATGACACCTGTGCTGCGATCAAAGATGTGTTTGAAGACACCCGCTCTATCGTGGAACCAGCGGGGGCACTGGCGATCGCGGGGGCGAAAGCCTACGTGGAACGGGAAGGGATCACGGGGGAAACGCTGGTGGCGATCGCCTGTGGGGCCAACATGAACTTCGATCGCCTCCGCTTTGTCGCCGAACGGGCCGAAATGGGCGAGCGTCGGGAAGCCATTTTTGCCGTCAATATTCCCGAAGGACCGGGCAGTCTCCGCAAGTTTTGCCAGTGCATTGGCAAGCGCAACCTGACGGAATTCAACTATCGCATTGCTGATCAAAAAGAGGCCCACATCTTCGTCGGCCTACAGATCAAAGGTCGGCAGGATGCCAGTCAAATGGCGGCTAACTTTGAGGCGCACGGTTTCAAAACCCTGGATCTCACCGATGATGAACTGACCAAGATGCACCTGCGGCACATGGTCGGCGGGCGATCGCCCCTGGCCCAAGACGAAGTGCTATACCGCTTCGAGTTTCCCGAAAATCCGGGAGCCCTGATCAAATTCCTCAACTGTATGAGCCCCAACTGGAATATCAGCTTATTCCATTACCGCAACAACGGCTCCGACTATGGCCGCATCGTCATCGGCATCCAGGTGCCACCAGCCGACATGACCGAGTGGCAAGCCTTTTTAGACACCGTTGGCTACCGCTACTGGAACGAAAGCGACAACCCCGCCTATCACCTGTTTTTGGCGTGATTTTGGCTTTGGGTGGGCCAACCTCACCGCCTGCGGCACCTCTCCTTGTGAAGGCTGCCGCTTATACATAAGTCCTGAAACCCTTGTTGTCAGGGCTTTTCCCTCATCCCCCAACCCCTTCTCCCAAAGCGGGAGAAGGGGAGCCGGAAAGCCTTGTCTGACTTCCCCCTCGCCCAATTTTGGGAGAGGGGGACTGAGGGGGTGAGGGCCGAGATGTGTGTACACCGTAGCCTTGTGAAGGAGAGGTTTATTCGCATTCTGCTCAACAGGTTGGACTCCCCTGGATCAGAGCTTCCGGTGCCTCTCCTAAGCCCTCCGGGCAGGCTTCGCCAAAGGCAAGGAGAGGTTAGGTAAGGTTCTGCACCTTATAAAGCCAGGAATGATCATTCGTTTGTGGATACGCTAAACACGTACAACAAGGGGGCGGCGACAGCGGGAGATCTCCAAGTCAGTCGCGCGATTTTGAAGAATTGGTATTATGGCAGCCTCAGGCTCCCGGTTCGATCGGGGTCGGCATGTCGGTGTACATGAGCTGCACCATGTGGACAGCCGTAGCCACGGTGTAGTCGCGCTGGGCGATCGCATTGGGGGCAAACTGCTCCGGCTTGTCCAAGCTTTGGGGTTGCGCCAGACCCAACACGCTCATCACGGGCATCATGCTGGCCGCCCAGTAGTCATTGGGGATATCAACAAAATTGGAGGTCTCGACCACGTCCGTATTGAAAATCTGATCCAGCGCCATCTGGCGACCAAAGTCTTGCCACACGCCGAACGAGAGCGCTTGGTAGGCGATCGCCATCAACTGCGCCCGACCAATGCTCGCCTCTGGGAAAAACCGTCCCGATGCATCCCCAGCAATGATCCCCGCCTGCTTGGCAAAGTAAATTTTTGGGGCACTCCAGCGATCTACGGGAACATCGACAAAGGGCGGTTCCGTGACGGTGATTGGGATGTCCACTGCTGATTCATAAATGATCCGCTCCCGCAATGCATCGATCAGCATTGACACGGCCTGCTCGCGACTCACCGGCGCAGTGGGGCGAAAGGTGCCGTCGCTAAAACCCCTCACAATCCCGTACTGATTGGCGGCAATTGTGATCTGCGGCTCGTAACGGTTGCCTGCAATATCTGAAAACGTCACCTCCGGCACCGGGTCAGGATCGTGGAGGGGATGATCGGGGGTGATTTCAGGCGCATCCAACAGTTGGGTCTCCACCAGCCGCACCATCGCCGCCGCCGCATAATCCCGTTGGGCAGGCTTGTCAGGATTGAAGCGATCGCCCCTAGCATCCGACAGATCGGCGCTGACAATGCCCGTGGGGAGTAAATCGGCAATCAGGCTAGCGGCCCAATGATTGGGCTTGACGTCTGGAAAGGGCTCAGGGGGATCCGCAATAGGAGCGATCGCCTCCTTCAGCGCCACTTCAGTGCCCCGCTCATGGCGTATGATATAGCTCAAACCCTTGTGAATCATGGCGATCAGCGCTGCCCGCCCCAGCTTGTCTAGCGGGCGAAACAGGCCGCTGCCGTCGCCGCTGATCAGATTAGCCTCTTTGGCAAACTGAATTTTGGTCGCCGCTGCGCCCGCCGTCACATCAGCAAACGGCGGGGGATCGCTCAAGGTTGCCGGAATCTGGATCGCCTCGGGCGGTAGCCGATACTGCATGGCATTGATCAGCAACGTCACCGCTTGCGCCCGAGTCAGATCAGCCGTGGGATGAAACTTGCCGTCATCGTATCCGCTCACAATGCCGTAATCATTAGCGGCTTTAATAATTTCGGCTGCGTAAGGATTGCCAGCAATGTCCGGAAAGGTTTTGCTGACCTTCAAGGAGGAGGAGGTCACAGTTTGAGGAGCCACCGCGATCGCCGCCCCCTCGGTAGAGGCAGCGGGGGCAGTAGCGGTCCCGAGGCTCAGAGACGGCCCTCCGATCGACTCAGGAGTGCCACAGCGGCGTTCAAAATAAACAATGATGTCACCCGCCAGGGTGCCGGTCTCGACCGCCGTATCCCAGGTGGTCGCAATATTTTGTCCCAGACAGTAAACGTGGTGCTGACGATCGCCCCGCGCCTCTGTCTCCAGCGGCTGCCAATCCACCGATGCCGGAGCCACCACTCTCCCAAAGAGCTTGCCAGCGACTTCTGAGGTGTAACGGAACTGCTCATAGCCCGGATCTTGCTGATCAAAAATGATGCGCAAGGCGACACAGTGGTCCTGGCGAAAGACGCTGATGATCCCCGCGATCGCGATCGCAAACACACCCTCTAAATACTCTGTACTGTGCAGATAAAAATCCGTTTGCTTGTCAGCGTGGTACTGATGCTTAAGGAAAGGGCCTAAACGAGTCTGGACAACCTCTAGGGACTGGCCCATCAGGAACCAAGTGGCGACACTTTTCATGAATATAATTTGATAAAGCAGGCAGTAAATGCTGAGAGATTAGCAAGGAAACCGCCATTGGACTAGGCGTTGATACCGTAGAGTGCCCGTTTCTTCACTAAACCTAAATTTAGGAGGTGCCAGGTGCTGGGTGCCAGGTTCAGAGAGTTCCCCAGAACCCAATACCCAGAACCCCGTCCCCCGTCCCCATCCACCCGCTACCATAGCCAAGAGGCGTGGATTTTTGAGGATCGGCGCTGTGGGCTGTTCATCGAGTGAATATGCAGATTCTTTCCGTTACGCTCAAAAATTTCAAGACGCATCAGGACAAGCATTTCACCTTTGCGCCGGGAACCAATGCCATTTGTGGAGAGAATGGAGCAGGTAAAACGAGCATTTTGGAGGCGATCGCCTGGACTCTCTTTAACTACATCGGCGATTATTCCAAAGACGACCTGATTCGTAACGGCAGCGGCAGTGCCGAGGTGACGGTCGAGTTCATTTCTAATCAGGACGGGCGCACGTACACAGTGCAGCGCCATACGAACAAGGGCTATACAATCTTTGATCCCCAGTTGAATGAGCGGCTGCCCTATACCCGCATCAAAGACGAGGTACTGCCGTGGCTGCGGGAGCATTTGGGCGTAACTCCGGGCACCGATCTGGGAGAGCTGTTTGCCCGGACGGTGGGCGTGCCCCAGGGAACGTTTACCGCCGACTTTTTGCAGACGGCGGAAAATCGCAAAACGGTCTTTGACAAGGTACTCAAGGTCGAAGAGTACAAGACCGTCTACAAAGATTTGAACAGCCTGCGCCGGTTGGCCGAAGCGAAAGTCACCGCTATCGATACGGAGATTGCCGGGTACGAGGAGCGATTGGCCGGTTGGGAAGATTTGCAAGCCCGTCACCAACAGGTCAGCACCGCGATCACCCAAAGCGAGGCCCAGATTAAAACCCTCGATGCGCAACTCGCGACCCTACAAAAAGAGCGGGATGCCCTGAAAGCCCAGGCGGAGCAGGTGCAAACACTGCACACCCAGCGCCAGCAAGCCCAGGTCAAACTGGACAGCCAGCAGCAGGCGATCGCCCTCCTCACCCAATCCCTCACCCAGGCCCAGGCCGCTGTCAAGATTTGTACCGAGACCCGCCCGGCTTACGCCGCCTATCAAACCGCTGAACAACAGCTACAAGCCTTGGGTCAGCAGCAAACCGAGCGGCAGTCCCTCCAGAAAAGGCAGCAGCAGCTTCAGAAAACCTTGGACGCCCGCGCCGCCGATATCACCCGGCTCAAGGTGCAACTCGAAGGGTTCGAAACCGCCGCCCAGGAGATTGCCGAACTCCAGCCCCAAGTTCAGACGCAAACTGAACTGGAAGCTCAACTCCAAGACTTGCAGCAACAGCAAACGGCCCTGGCCCAGGTGCGTGGCGAATGGCAGGCCAGCGAAAACCAGGTTCGCCAACAAACCCAGCAGGCGCAAAAACTCACTCAGGAACTGGCACGACTGCAAGGACTGGAAACTGCCGTCGCCACCCTGCCCGAGGTGGAACAGCAGCGCGATCGCCTGCAACAGCAGCTCAGCCGGATGGCCGCCGCTCGCCAGTTTGAGGCCGAGTTGCAGCAACTGGTGCAACGGGGACAGGCTAACGGCGATCGCCACCAAACGGAGGCGACAGCGGCCATCAACACCCTGGCAGACCTACAAGACACCCTGCCGCGATTATCGGCTGACACGATAGCGGCGCTCAAGTCGGCCTTAGAGTCAGGCATGCAGGTCAACCGCGACATTTTGGCCGAGGTGGAACAGATTTTAGCCGATCTCTCTGCTCAAACGGACGCTGACACCCTGCGATCGCAGCTCCAAGAGGCGCAACAATGCCTGAGCAACCTCAGCAAACAGCAGGCCATCCTCGCCACCCTGCCGGAAAAACAGCAGCAACTCGCCCATTTGCAAACTCAACAGGCGACGCTAACTGAGCACACCCAAAAGTTACAGGCCCAATTGGCCACTGGGGCATCCCTCATCACTCAAGTGGAAAACCTACAGTCCGCCCTCACCGAATTGGAAAATCCCAAGGGGCGGTGTGCCGTGCTCGCAAAATCGCGACAGCAGCAGCCCATTGTGCAAAAGCGCTATGCCGATATGCAGGCCGCCCAAGCTGGTATTCAGAAGCAGATTGATGAATTGGCGACGCAATTGGCTGCGTTTGCGGAACTGGACGAGGCGATCGCCGCCCAAAATCAGACCAAGCAAACTCACCAGGCGGGCTACTTGCAATACCTGCAAAACGAACGAGCCGCTCAGGATGAATCTCGGTTGAATCAAGCGTTGGCGGCGGCCCAAAAAGCTCTCACCCAGCAGCAGCAGGAGCGCGATCAGATGCAGGCGCAGCTCGATCAGGCGCAAGCCAATTTTGACCCGCAAAAAGCTCAGCAGGTGGATGAGACCTATCAAACGGTGCGCTCGGAGCGCGATCGCCTGGCGGGAGGCTTGCCCGGTCAGCAGCAAATGCTTCAGGAACTCCAGCGGCAAATTGATGAATTAACAGAAATTGCTCAAAAACGCGACGCCGCCATTGAAGAACGGAAGCATCGCGATCGCGTCAAACGCTTTATCAACTTTGCCCGCAAGGCGTATAAAGAAGCCGGTCCCCGCATCACCGAGCGTTATGTGCAGCAGATTTCTCGAGAGGGCGATCGCCTCTTCCGCGAGTTGATCAACCGTCCCAATGTCGCCCTGACGTGGAGCAAGGATTATGAAATTGTGGTACAGGAAGGGCCGAATACGCGCCGCTTTGTCAATCTTTCCGGCGGGGAACAAATGTGTGCGGCTTTGGCCGTTCGTCTCGCTCTGCTGAAGGTGCTGGCTGACATTGACATCGCCTTTTTTGACGAGCCCACCACCAACATGGATCGACCCCGGCGGGAAAGTCTGGCCGAAGCGATCGGCCGCATCCGCAGCTTTAACCAGCTCTTTGTCATCAGCCACGACGACACCTTTGAAAAAGTCACCGAAAACGTCATCGTGGTCGAGCGCGACAGCTAGTACAGTGCGGCGTAAATTTTCACCCCCTTGGCCCTCACCCTAAATCCCTCTCCCAGCCTTGGGCTACCGCTTATAGAACCTATTTGAGATCTCTAGGCAGCAGTGGCTAGCCGCTTGAACATGAGTCTGATGAAACACAGGTCGAGTTGAGCTTTGGCATTGTCGAGCGTGCGCTCAAAGTTCTTCGTCAAACTCTTGCACCGTTCCATCCAAGCATTCGAGCGCTCGATCACCCACCGAGCCTTAACGGGAACAAATCCC
>Ga0008836_100191_pt1 | contig 56636 bp, 49 predicted proteins | sample HotLakConsUCCR28_FD_62214 | JGI IMG/M metagenome (GOLD analysis project Ga0008836, IMG submission 62214) | Hypersaline microbial mat communities from Hot Lake, Washington, USA - Hot Lake Consortium UCC-R28 (Hybrid Assembly) ... | reverse complement strand
ACCAGCTCCTGCCATCTAACTGGAAGCCTGCCTGCCGGTAGGCAGGGAATACAGAATCAAGGCATAAACATTACCTGCTATAATTCCTACCTAATTCTAATGGGTTCCTCGGATGGATACATTTCAACTCTATGGGTGTTACCTATAGAAACAGAAACAGCGTACAATATTGAAGCCCCTATAAAGTCAATAGGGAAATTCAGGCTTTCATTTGTGGCTGCAATTATTTCCTGTATCGGTTCGGGGAATACCTCAACCGGGAAAGGGTTTTGTTTCGCTTTCTGTTCAACTTGAACGGTCTTTTGCAACCCCTCAACGTGGTTCAGGATAGTATCCGGGTCGTTGAGGTCATCAAATACAGGGTTCAGTTTCTTTGGTTCCATATTTAGAAAAGGTTTAACTGGTTGTTATGTGGAGCGTTTTGAGGGTTAGTGCTTAAATACCAAGCTTTAAATCCTGTTTGCTTGCACTTCTTTTTAGTAATTTCCCAAAGTCGCCCCGCTTTTTCTAAATCACGTTTGTACCGGCAAATATTCTTTTGAGGTATTCCCGTTGCATCCGAAACCATTGAAGCTGTGGCAATATGTTCCTGTAAATACTGAAATATGGTTTTTAGTTGGTTTTTAAAATGCTTACTTTTACTTCGTCTTTTGTGCAAATAATTCAAGGGGGTATTCAATGGCTTATTCATTGTTGCCCCCTTTCTTGCTTAAAAATGCTTTTGCTTCCTGCTCAATTTCAGCGTTTGACTTTTTACGCCCTTCTTTAAGATATTCCAATAATTCAGTTCGGGAAAAGTACAGGCGTTTGGATCGCTTCATTACAGGCAATTCGCCTTTTGATACTTTGCTGTACATTGTTGGTACAGAAAGGCTTAAAAATTCGGCTGCGGCTTGAATCGTTAAAAGCTGTTCCGGTTGGTCGGCGAGTGTTTGTTCCTGTTTTTCCATTAACAGGCGTTTCAGATCGCTAACTTCTTTGGTTAGCATATTTATCGCTTTGGGTAATTGGTCAAATGTTAATTCGTCTTCCATTTTTACAACAGTTTAGTATGTATTACTGCTGTAAAATTATGGTGATTAATTAATATAACTTATTGATATTCAGTTGTATAATGTTGTATAAAAGTAAATACAAGTTTGTGCAATCGGTTTAGTCTTTTTTAGTCAATGATTCAATGAATTGTTTCATACTAATAAATTCATCATTATCAGTATTATCATTGAAAAGATAACCGTTCATAGCGTTGTAACTTGCAATATCCCAATCAAATTCTTTTTTGCAGCAATCGTGAAACTTTTTTGCAATTCGTTCTTTTGGTAATAATCCTAAATCCTGCAAAGCCAAGCATAATATTTTTAGACGTTTACCTTTGATATTTTTGTATTGGATTTTTATTCCCTCAACAATTTCATGGCTTTTTTTGTGTGTAATTAAGTCAATCAATTCGTCCCTTTGCTCCGTAATCGGTTGAGGTGGCAATGGTGTATTTTTTTGTTGTTGATGAACACTTAAAGGATTCAAAAAGCTGTTCGGCAACATAATTTTTTTATGTCCTTTCTGCAACAATTCAGCTGCTTCCTCAATATCATTTGTCTGAATGGGTTTGGTTTCAAAGGCTTCAAATTCATTGAGTTCTATTTCTTTGAAATAGTCAAACAGGGTTTTTAATATTTCTTCCAACTCGTTGAACAAACTCCATAATCCAAAAAAGAATTCGCCCTTTGTTTTTGTCCTGTATTCAAGGTATTTGTTTTTATGGCTGAAAATTTCGGGTAAATCATCTTTACTGAAATTATCTTTAAGTTGCTGTATGTCTAATTCCACACCATACCAATAATAGTCAGGTTCGCTATTAAGGTCGCAAATATTCAAATCTTTTGCTTTTCGTATTATAGGTTTAATTATATTATCCTCAATAACATTGAATTTGTCTCCAATTTCGGCATGTACCTCATCATATTTCATTTTATCCTTAAAATTTAACCGAGGTCTTACTTTATCCCTTTCCTTACTAAGAAAATGAAGTTCGTTAATTACCTCATCATACTGTTTAAAATTGTGAATATTTGTGTGTAAGTACTCAATGAAATGAAACAGGGCTTTTATTTTTGGAGTAATCATTTTCCTTTATGCTTTAAATGGTTACAGGTCTAAATTAATTTTGTCAGCTGCCTTTCGTTTGGCAGTATCCACAATTTTAGCGTAAACCTGGGTTGTTTTCAGGGCTTTATGGCCGAGCATTTTGGAAACCGTGTAAATGTCTGTCCCGTTAAATAGTTGCAGGGTTGCGAAGGTATGCCGGAAACAGTGAAAGGTAATATCCTTTGTAATTCCGGCTGCTCCGATCCACTGAAACAGGTGTTTGTTATGGTAAGCTGAATATTTCAACCCTTCAAAAACTTTGGCTGTGGGTTGGCCTGGTGTTCCGCAAAAACTGTATGCCTGTTCGGATATGGGGTAATACTCAATACCTTTGGTTTTCTTTTGGCTAAAATTCAGGAAATGTCCTTGGCCCTCAATGTATTCCAGTTCGCCCCATACCATTTTTTGAATGTCTGAAAACCGCAACCCGGTTAGGGCTGAAAAAAGGGCTGCCCGCTTTAATAACTTATTACTGCAAGGGGTTTTAACCAATTTATTCAGTTCCTCAATGGTTAAGTATTCCCGTCTGGTTTCCGCTGCTTTAATAGGGCTTATTTTGGCATTTAGATCGGTCTGTAATATGTCGTCTTTGTAGGCTTGTTTTAGGGCTGTTTTTACCTTGTTAAAATAGGAAGCGGCTGAATTTTGGGAAAGGGTTGTTTTGTCGCTTCTATTGCTTTTGGTGGTTAATAGGTATTCTTTAAAGTCATCAAAAAACTTTTCGTTGAGGTCTTCAAACTTCAATGATCCATTGGTAAAAGTTTCCAGGTAATTCAAGGCTGAAACCCAATTGTCATGGTTAGAGGCTTTTCGCTTGTTGGCTAATTTCCGGAAATAGGCAACAAAGCATTGCTCGCCTAATTCTTTCAACCGTAGTTGCTCTTTTTCGTATTGGCTGTATATTTCGGGTTTATTCAAAAAGTTTTCCCGTTTTTGCCGTATGCTTTCAGCTATTTTTAGATTTTCTGTATTGTGCTGTTTGTCAATTGGAGTTTTGGCTTTCTCAAATAGGTACATACCTAAAAATTCCCTGCGGGTTAGCTGTCCGGTTTCGGGGTGGGGTATGGGTGGATAAAAGTCCAAATACAGGCTTTGCCGTCCCTTACTTATTTTCTTTTTGCGTAATGTTACTTTAGTTGCCATTGTCTTTTATGCTTGGGGTATTGAAAGGAAGGGATAAATTAATTTTGTTGATCCATTATTTTATTCAATTCTGATCGATTTACCCTTGTTAGCCTTTCGGATAAATTCACGCTTTTAAGCTTTCCGGTATCAATAAGCCGGTAGGTTGTACGGATCGAGCAACCCAACAATTTTGCAACCTCCTTAACGGTCAAAAATTCTTTTGCTTTCAAATCCTGAATTGGTTGGCTTATAATCCGTTCTGTTTCAGTATTTGATTTTTGGACCTTTTCCGCTCGTTTCCGGGCCTTATAGGCTCGTTTTGCACAATCATTAGAACAATACTTTGTAACTGTGGTTCGGGCTGTAAACTCGCTGTTACAATGTTCGCATATCCGTTGTATGTAAATTTTTGAACTCATTTAAATGTCATTAAATGTATTTAGGTGTCATTAAGACAAAATAAGTGTAATTAAGTGCCATCATTTCGCCAAAAAAGGGTTGAGATTTGTACCTCAACCTTTCAGGTACAATAAAGGTACAAATTTGTACTTAATAACGCAAAATAAGACAAAGTAAACAGTAAAGTAAAAGCATAAAAAAAGCCCTTAAATAGGGCTAAATCAGTTGATTATGATAGTTTATAATTTATTTAGTTTGTGCTGGTTACTTTCCGATACAAAACTTACTAAATATATTCGCCAGCAAATCATCCGTTGTAATTTCCCCGGTGATCTCGCCCAGGTAGTGCAGGGAACGGCGGATATCCATGGCCAGAAAGTCATTGGTTACTTCCTGGTCCAGCCCGCTCAGCACATCCAGCAGTGATTCCCGGGTCCGTGTCAGGGAATCGTAATGCCGGATATTGGTGACGATGGTATTGCCGGTTTTGAACTTGTCCAGATTGACCAGCTCCAAAATCTTTTTTTTCAATCCATCCAGGTTTTCTTTTTGTCCGGATGAAATAAAAATAGTGTCAGGAAAAACCTTTTTTAACTCATTGATTAATTGACATTTATCCTTATCTATCTTATTGGCTACTTTAAGAAAGGGAACTCCTAAATTTTCCAATAAATTGACGTCACGGTGGATTTCCACCATATCGGTATCGCCCAGATCAAACAAGTATAGGATCAGGGAAGCGGCTTTCATTTTTTCCCGCGTGCGGCTGACGCCCATGGCCTCTATGGTATCGGTGGTTTCCCGCAGTCCTGCAGTATCTATAAACCGAAAAATAACGCCTCCAATATTGATTTCATCTTCTATAAAATCCCGGGTGGTGCCCGCAATCTCTGAAACGATGGCTTTTTCCTCATTCAGCAAGGCATTGAGCAATGTGGATTTGCCGGCATTGGGTTTCCCTGCGATGACGGTGGGTACCCCATTCTTAATCACATTGCCCAGGTCAAAGCTACTGATCAGGTTTTCTACCACCCTCAACAGCTTTTCCACCAAGACCCTTAAATCTTCCCTGCTGGCAAACTCCACATCCTCTTCTGTGAAATCCAGTTCCAGTTCAATCATGGAGGCAAAATGGATCAATTGCGTACGCAGCCCTGCAATTTCTCCGGAAAAACCGCCTCGCATCTGATTCATGGCAGCCTGATGAGAAGCTTCAGAATCGGAGTGAATCAGATCGGCTACGGCCTCTGCCTGGGCCAGGTCAAACTGACCGTTGAGAAATGCCCTTTTGGTAAATTCCCCGGGTCGGGCAGGTCTGGCCCCTTGCCGGATCATCAACTTGATGACCTGATTGACGATATAAGAGGAGCCATGGGTGGATATTTCCACCACATTTTCTTTAGTAAAGGACTTAGGAGCAATAAACAGGGATACCAGGACCTCATCAATTACCTTATCACCATCCCTGAGGGTACCAAAATGAATGGTGTGGCCCGCTTGCTTTTCCAGGTCCTTACCGTAAAAAACCTTATTGACCAACTGAATGGCCTCTGGACCCGAAAGCCGAATCACAGCAATGGCACCCACTCCCTGAGGAGTAGCCAATGCAACAATGGTATCCTCATTGATAGCTTGTGCCATTTATTGTTTGAAATTTTCCAGCAGGGCGACCAGTGCCTCTACAAAGGGGTCGGCTTCCCGGTAACCGGGTAATTGGGTGATGTTTTCCATGGCTGCATCCATGATAACAAAATTGGGATAAGAACGAACCCTCATGGCACTTGCCATTTCCTGTTCTGAATATTCCTTGCCCCTGAAATCAAATTTCCGCTTTCCGTCTTCAGCATTTAATTTAACCGCATAAAAATTTTGGTTCACATAGCTGATAACTTCCTTATCGGTAAAAGTTTCCTTATCCATTTTTTTACACCAACCACACCAGTCGGTATAGACATCAACAAGAATCATTTTAGGACTTTCTTCCACCTTATCGATTACCTCTTCAAAACTATACCAGGTAATGGCCTCCTTCTGCGCTTTCAAAGGGAATGAAACCATCAGCCCCAACATCACGATTCCCAATATTTTTTTCATCTGTTTCATAATTAGCTTGACAAATATATCAATTTCTGTTCCTTTTTTTATCAGGTAAATTTGACTTAAAACCAAAATTGCAACCCCCGGGTTCCGCCATCTCAGTCAGGATGCAACATCAGCTGAATATTGGCAGAAACTTCCTTTGAAACAAAAACCTTTTTTTCACCATCAATGTGCAATTCCTGTGAGCCGTCAAACTCAATTTTATCCAGGACGGCCACTTTTGCTCCAATATAAATCCCCACCTTGTCCAGGTATTTCAAAAAGGCCGCACTGCTGTTGTTTACTGCTACTATTTTTCCGACCTGACCGGTGCGTACCTCGCTCAGTACAATCCTAGGTTTGTTGTCCAGCTCTCCAAACTCATCTGGTATGGGGTCTCCATGGGGATCAAATTTGGGAAATCCCAGGTATTCATCCAGACGACGCACGAGTAGGGGAGCATTTATGTGCTCTAATTCTTCAGCAATGGTATCAATTTCATCCCAGCTGAATTTTAATTTTTCTACCAAAAAAACCTCCCATAACCTGTTTCGGCGGATGATATGAAGGGCTGTCTTGTAGCCCAAATCGGTCAGGCTTACGCCCTGGTATTTTTTATAGTTGATCAGTTCTTTATCCGCCAACTTCTTTAACATATCACTGACAGATGCTGCCTTTGTCTGTATCAGCGAGGCGATCTCATTGGTGGATACTTTCTCCAATCCTTCTTCCAGTAGATGGTATATCGCCTTGAGATAATTTTCTTCGGCAGGGCTGAGTTTTTTCATGGGTTGTTTTCGGTAAAGATAAGATTTAGATTGGTCTAAAAAAAAATTAAATGTAAGGCTAAAACACTTGTGGATAAGTCCATTTTTAATGTTTTCAATTTTCAAGCTTGGCCTATAAATTATTTTAGTCTGGTCTAAAAATTACATAAAACACTGATTAATAACCGTTTAAATCTTTATAGAATTGATGTAAAGCCAAAAGAAGCGTAATTTTCAGGGTATTAGAAAAGTACAATTTACACTATAAGGCAATTAAAGCATTGCTTCAATCAAATGCTGAAAAGATTGTTTTTCAGCCTGCCAGCTTATTTCATTTCCGGGTGCAACCCGATAAAATTCCATCCTGGAGAATTTTTCCCAATCTGCTTTAATCCTATCGGTAGCCTCAAAATCAATCCCCATTCCTGCAGGATAATTTTGGATCATTTTCTCCCAGATTTTATTTTTGGTGATGAGTATGGGTTTTTGACAGGCAATACCCTCGTAGAGCTTGGTGGGTATTTTATTTCTGATACTGGGCAGCAGCATATAGGGCAGCAGCAATACATCTGCAGCCTGGATTTCACGAAGGATTTGGGAATGAGGCAAAGGGGTAGGGGAAAGATTTAGTGTTATATTGGTCTCCATTTCTACTTTTGCTCTGAGTACTGCAGCATAGGAAGCAAGGGGGCAATGTCCGATAATTTGGAGGTTGGCTTCCGGTAAAATTTCCCGGAGACGAATAAACCAGTCAATGGCAGCAGATACACCGTATACCCTGCTGATCGTACCGGTCAATAAGAATTGGGGGGCTTGGCTTGGTTTCAATCTGAAAGCAGGTAAATGTTTTTCGGGCAGGTAGGCTTTATTTTCGATTACTGTATGGTTTTTTAGGGCAGGCATTTCTTCTGTAAAGCATCTTTCGGCAAAGATAAAATGATCCACAAAAGGGCGGCTCAGGGTTTCGAATAGAAAAACCAGGGCTTTTCCCAGCTTTTTGGCAGTACCGGATAGAGTTTGGTTATATTCCAGGTTCCATAAATAATTTTCCTGAACATCATATAGCAGCCTGTAGGATAATAGCCATTTTCCCAATACGGCAACGGGTAATAACTCATAGGTGCCCACCACTACCATCCGCGGTTTGATCCGGACCAGGTGAAAAAAAAATTTAAACGGAACCAAAAGCCGGTAAGGATGGGTCCGCTTTTTGGAAAAAATATCGATAAAATGAATATTTTTGATTTTTGGCTTTTTTTTTGAAGAAAAACCTATGATGTTAAGGTGGTATTTATTTGTTTCACACAATGAAAATCCCAGCTTAAACAACATCCTGGAATCATTAACAGGTTTAAGGATGGAAGCCAGGATTATAGGGATTTTTTTTCTCATCATTCGGTATTATTCATTCAGACAAAGCTAATATTTAAAATTTTATGGAATTGCAGCATATCATTGAAAAAGCCTGGGACAACAGGAATTTGTTAAACGAAAAGGATGTACAAATTGCTATCAAAACTGTTATTGCAGATTTGGATAATGGTTCTTTGAGGGTTGCAGAACCGCTGGAAGACGGATCGTGGAAAGTAAACGATTGGGTAAAAAAAGCTGTAATTCTCTATTTTCCGATTCAGAAAATGAGGACTATAGAAGTTGGCCCCTTCGAGTTTCATGATAAAATGGCCCTTAAAACCAATTACGCCAAACAGGGGGTCAGGGTAGTTCCTCATGCTATTGCAAGGTATGGCGCATTTCTTGCTAGTGGTGTAGTCATGATGCCTTCTTATGTCAATATTGGGGCTTATGTTGATTCTGGAACCATGGTGGATACCTGGGCCACTGTAGGCTCCTGTGCACAAATAGGTAAAAATGTTCACCTTAGTGGTGGTGTAGGCATAGGAGGGGTTTTGGAACCTATTCAAGCAGCCCCCGTGATAGTTGAGGAGGGGGCTTTTATTGGATCCAGAGCGATCATTGTTGAGGGAGTAAGGATAGGAAAAGAAGCGGTAATCGGGGCAGGTGTAACCCTCACAGCTAGTTCAAAGATTATAGATGTGACCGGAGATACGCCAAAAGAATATAAAGGTTATGTTCCCGAAAGAGCAGTAGTGATTCCCGGGTCTCTTAAGAAATCTTTTAATGCCGGGGAGTTTATGGTGCCTTGCGCATTGATTATTGGTCAAAGAAAAGCTTCCACTGATTTAAAGACTTCGCTCAACGAAGCCCTCAGAGAAAATAGTGTAGCTGTATAAATTTAAATGAATTATGATTACGATTAAGAACCTATTAAGTATTTTTTTTATTGCCTTATTGCTGTCATCTTGTAATGAAAGTTCTTCCTCAAAAGGAGATGTTTATTACAATGAGGGCCAATATGAAGAAGCCATTGTGGCTTATGCCAGTTATTTGGAGAACAAGCCTAATAACGTTAAGGCACTTTATAATAAAGGGAGGGCCCATGAAGAATTGGATGAATTTAAAAAAGCGGAAGAAAGTTTCAAATTGGCATTGAAGCAGGATCCCAAAAACATCCAGGTTTTATTGAGCTTGTCCAATTTATACCATAAAAATGATCAGCCGGATTTGGCATTGATGTATGCAGACAATGCAGTGGAAGTGTCCGGGGCCCCATCCATGGCTTATTTTCTGAAAGCCCGGTCCATGCACCGTATAGGAAACGTAAAAGAAGCATTGAGGGAGTACAATACCGCCATTAAGATGAGTCCTAAAAATGGACAGGCGTATTATTACCGGGGCATGTTGTATGTTGCCACAGAGGAAGCCACCAAAGCTTGCCGGGATTTCAGGGATGCTCAAGAAAATGGATACGAAGCTGCGGATGAGGCCTTGAAAAATTATTGCCCATAACATAAAAAGTCTGGTCCTTCCAGACTTTTTTATTCAGCCTCATGATCACAAATTAGCTCAGATTGAATTTTTCCGGTGCCGGAACAGGTTTTGCACTCACCATGTTCCAAAAGACTTCCTTCACATTTGGTGCAGGTAAGCCGGCCTTTTCCCGAGCAGCGATCGCATTCATAATATTCTACAATATTGAAGACATTTTTTTTGGTCACCAGACCATCTCCGGTGCAGCGACTGCAACCAATGACCCCATGACCTTTACACAAAGAACAGGATTGAGCTGTATGTCCTTCACCCTGGCAGGTTTCACAGGTCTGATAGCGGTAGCCCTTCCTATCACAAAGTTTACAATTGGAAATAGCAGCAAGTGGTTTTTCAAGTTTTTCTACAAGATCCCTGGCTTCCATATAATGTTCTCCTTTAAAACCATTAAGGTCCAGGTATTTTTGGACAAAGCTTCCACTATTGTGATATTGGCCCAATTCATAAAGTGTGGCTGCAAAAAAATACGGCATTTCAGGAGGTATGGGCAAATTGCTATTGATGATTTCCCTGAAGTAGGTATTGGCCTCTGAAAATTTTTCTTCGTCCATGGCATTTACCGCTTTGTCCATCAACCTGGAAGTTGAACCCAAATTAGGTTGAAGCTGCGCCATTGTTGGGAAACAAACCATCCATAATAGAAAAATTAAGCCATGTTTTCCAATACTATTCAAACCAAATATCATATTTAATCTCATTTTCTAATGCTAATTCCAGGCTATCAGGAAGAGCTTCAAAGAAATCTAACCCGGAAAATTGCTCTAAACTATCCACAGAAACTACATGATCCAATAAAGGTCGGCTTGATTTTTCATTTTTTAACAAAAAAGCCAACATTTTATACGAAGGGGGGTGAATATCAAAGATAACTTTGAAAAAATATTCCGGGATCATAACCTTATTCGATCCTATGTAACGGGGGTTGTTGGCTTTGACTACTGGACCTGTGATCACCAGAATATGGTCATATTCAATGGCCCAGGCCCGGACTTGCTGTTCTAATTTTTTCCATATTCCCCGGTTAAAACCGGGTTGCTGTGGGGAAATATTGCTCATATAGAAACTGGCTTTCATGGCCTCTTCTGAATAGCTGAAATCCGCAGCCGGAGCCAGATGCCCCCTGTCATAGCCGGATTTTCGGTAGTCATTCGGGTGAGCAGAACCTGTCTCAATGAATTGATCTTCCGAAAATACATCTGTACGCGCGTGCTTTCCTGAAAGTTTTTCCGGGGTCAGCTGATAGGCTACCCAGGCAGCCTGCTCCAAAGATTCATCATAGCCTAATGAGTAGTAACCATGGTGTACCACCTGAAGACTATTTTCCTGAGAACATTGGGGTAGTAAAAGTTTGTGAACATAAACCGAATCCATGGAGAAATGAAAGGTTTCTCCGGTTTGTTCTTTTTCTGGCAAAGAAAACCTCTTTTCCTGACCGGAATCAGCATGCTCTTTTGCTACTTCTTCCGGAAGCTTTTCGTAAAAAAAATGATCTTGATTTTTTTTCCATTCTATCCGAACAAGGAAAGCCAGCAAAACCAACAAAATCAGAATTGATAAATAAAATAAATAAATGTTTTTATTGGATCTATTACGTCTTTTTGATTTAATTTTATGCTGTTTTGTCATTTGTTATTCTAAAAATGGATAATTTACCTGCGCAATTTATGAATACCTTACAAATAATATGAAAATAGGAGTAGTCGGTGGCGGTGCAGCCGGTTTTTTTTCAGCCATTCATGCAGCATACGCCGGCCATAAAGTTAAACTTTTTGAAAAAAGTCCGAAAGTACTTTCCAAAGTATTGGTTTCAGGAGGGGGAAGGTGTAATGTTACCCATGGTACTGTCTTTTTGAATGATTTATTAAAGGGATATCCCAGAGGCAGTAGTTTTTTAAAAAAAGTGTTCTCCCATTTTAGCACATCCGATACCATGGCTTGGTTTGAAAGTAGGGGAGTATTACTTAAAACCGAAGCCGATTTAAGGGTTTTTCCTCAAAGTGATGATTCGCAAACCATTGTTAATGTACTATTGGACCAGGCAAAAAAATATGATGTGGAGATATTGACCCGCCATTCCATCCGTGAAATATTGCCGGAAAATGGCCGTTTTTTGATTAAAGGAGAGGAGAAAGAAGAAAAAGTGGACCGTTTAATCATTTGTTCCGGTGGAAGCAATAAAAAGGAAAGTTATTCATTTCTGGCAAAATTGGGGCATTCCATAATCAATCCCATCCCTTCTTTGTTTACTTTCAATACCCCAGATGCCGGCTTAAAATTATTGAAAGGAATCAGTGTCCCGAATGGAAAAATCAGGTTTGAAGGATCAAAAATCCACTATTCCGGTCCAATTTTGATCACCCACTGGGGCATTTCTGGTCCGGCAGTTTTGAAGCTTTCGGCTTTTGGTGCAGATTGGTTGTATGACAAGGAGTACAAAACTTCGGCTCTTATCAAATGGGATGCAAATTTTACCGAATCTGGATTAAAAAAGGTATTGAATGACTTCAGGCAAGCCCATCCTAAAAAAAACATACAAAAAAATGCTCTTTTTGGCCTGCCTTCAAGGCTTTGGCAATATTTGACTTCAAAGGCCGAAATCGAAGAAAATTTAATCTGGGATGGAATCAGCCAGAAAAAAATCAACAAATTGATAGAAAACCTATTTAACTTTTCATTAATCATCTCAGGAAAAACTACCTTTAAGGAAGAATTCGTTACAGCCGGCGGAGTAGACCTCAGGGAGATTGATGCCAACACCATGGAAAGTAAGCTAATACCCGGGCTTTTTTTTGCCGGGGAAGTGATAGATGTGGACGGGATCACCGGAGGATATAATTTTCAAGCAGCCTGGAGTACCGGATTTCTGGCTGGAAAATCTTCAACAAAATAATTATTATGGATAAAAAGTTTAAAAATATTGATTTTAAAAAAATTGAAGAGATGGTAGAAGACGATATTGATTTCCGAAATCAATTGTTGGATGCCATCACCGTTGCTGTTGAAGAACTCCGGAGTACCTATATCCGTGGTATAGAAGAAAAAAGTTTACCTACCATCAAACAGGCCAGGCACAAGATCAAGCCTACCCTTGGATTGTTTGATTTGGAAAAATTAGCTGTAATCATTGGAAATGGGAAGCGGCTCATGTTGGAGAAGGGTTTCGGGGACGGAATTGATCTCCACAAAAAAGAATTTTTAGAAGCAACAAATGAAGTCCTGAAAGAGGTGAAAAATTACAAATAACCTTTTATAATTTTGCGGCTAATTCTTGGATTTTGCACCAATTGCTTAATAATTAGGAAACATTTTATTCATATGTGTTGGAATTGAAAAGGAAGTAATATCTTTACCAGATTGGGGAATTTGCTTCTTTCAAATAGGTATTAAGCATGCTGATACATTCCACACGACGAAAATATTTTCTTTGATTTATGTGCATAAACCTGCTAATAGTGGATGATAGTGATGTGGATATTTTAATAGTTGAAGATGCTGTTTCGGAATTTTCTGACACTATTAATTTTAAAAGCTTTTCTGATCCTGAGAATTTTTTGACCTATATAGATGCAATCCATCCGGAAATATTTCGATTGGAAAAATTCATCATTATTTCTGATATCAATATGCCCAAAATCAATGGCTTCGAGATGTTGGAAAGAATCAGAGCTAAGCTGCAAATGGCCTTGGTTCCTATCATTATGTTTTCTTCCAGCTCCAGTCATAATGATGCCCTCAAATCCATTTCATTAGGTGCCAATGCTTATTTGACCAAACCACACCATATTGATACCTACCAAAAACTTATTTGCAATACCATTAAATTCTGGAAGCATCACCTTCAGTCCTGAAAGTGTCAGCTTCCTAGATTTTGGCCAAAGCAAGTGCGGCAACCTTATCTCCGATTGATAAAGCACTGGTAGCGGCCGGAGAGGGGGCATTGATGACATGTACTGCCTTGCTGGTCTCATGTATGGCAAAATCATCCAAAAGCCCGCCTTCACGGTCGCAGGCTTGTGCCCTAACGCCTGCACCCCCACTTTCCAGGTCCGTTTCCTGTATATCCGGAATCAATTGCTGCAGGGCAGTAGTAAATGCTTTTTTTGAAAATGACCTTTTGTATTCTCCCAGACCGGTTTTCCAATATTTTCCTGCAACCTTTTGTAGCCCGGGCCAACTTATGGCATCTATAAATTCCTTCAGGTTAAAGTCGCTTTTGCGATAGCCCTCCTTTTTGAAAGCCAGTACTGCATTCGGACCGGCTTCCACACCACCCTTCATCATCCGGGTAAAGTGAACACCTAAAAAAGGAAAATTAGGATCTGGAACCGGGTAGATCAGGTTCTTGACCAAATATTGCCGTTCTTTCTTTATTTTAAAATACTCCCCTCTGAAGGGAATTATTTTAATGGACAAGGGGGCGTTTTCATGGAGTTCAGCAATTTTATCTGCGTATAAACCCGCACAGTTTATCAAAACCTTAGTAGTACAAGCACTGCTTGAAGTTTCAATTACAATTTTATTATTTATATTTTTGATGTTCAGTACCTTATGGTTTATAAATATATCTCCCCCCAAAGCTTGAAATTCTTTGGCATAGCTTAATGCAACCGCTTTATAATCTACAATTCCTGTTTGCGGCACATGTAATGCACCCAGTCCATTACAATAGGGTTCCAGTTCTTTAAGCTCATCCAAAGTAATGGACCTAATACCGGTTAGCCCATTTTGCAAACCTCTTTCCAATAGAAATTTTAGCTGCGGCAATTGATCTTTTTCTGTGGCTACCACCACCTTGCCCGTTATTTCATAGGGGATTTCATGTGTTTCGCAATATTGTACCAATTGTCGGTAGCCGTCGATACAGTTCTTAGCTTTGAGGCTTCCAGGCTTATAGTACAAACCCGAATGGATTACACCACTGTTATTTCCGGTCTGATGCCGGGCCAATTCTCCTTCTTTTTCAAGAATGGCTACTTTTAAATCAGGTTTTTGTGTCTTGATTTTTAATCCTGTTGCCAGGCCAACAATTCCTCCTCCTATAATGGTAATATCGTATGCCATAAATTTCAGATCTGTGTGCACAAATATAGCCTGTAGTTAGATAAAACTTGAAGGTTTCGCAGATAATCGCAACGGAAACCTGCCCCACCATCATTTACCTTGCCGCTACCATTGCTCATCTTCGTGGGAGGATTCCCTGTTTTGCTCAAAATATTCCGCCAGTAAATTGGGTTCGACATCTTCCAACCTAACGGTAGCCTTGAGTAATAACCCATTAATTTCCAGCATCCTGTCATAGGTCGGTTGTTGAATATGAACAGGGATTTTATAGAGCAGCTGTCTGTTGTTTTGCAAAGTGGAACCTGGCTTAAAAAGAAAGGGCCATAAGGTTTTTGAGCAGGAATAACCGATATAATCAATCGGATAGGTATCCAGGTAGTTGGATATCCGTTCATTGATTTGATTGAAAAAAATTTCCGATTCTCCCAATCTCACCCTTGATCCAGCCCTGGATTTTCCTTTCGTTTTCAGGTATTTGATTTGACTTTTACCTTGCTTTTTTCTGACCATATAGGCCCTGAAAACCTTATGAGATATATTGATACCATTTTCGAAATAGCCTACGGCGGCCATTCCTGCTTTTACCATACACAGGATATGGTTTTTTTCTTCCCACTTTATCCTGGTCTGTTCCGGTGCATAAAGGGCTGTCATTGGAAGTCTTACATCACCCAGCCTGCAGGCCTGATGATAAATAAAGATTTTATGCTTAATTGTATCGTATTCGTGTTGCATGCCATTTTTTGAAGTCCAATCCAAAAAATGCTCCAGCTCATCGGCTTTAATCAAGGCCTGCCGGTTGGTATTTTGACTCATAAAATGATAAAATGGTTGTTTGATCGGAAGAACCTATTCCATGACAAAAAGGAAAATCGTTTACCATGACCAATCGGTATATTGGCCATCTGATTCGTGGAACTGACATTTTCATTTTTCAACATTTTTGCTACATTTAACCCGGACTATGTATTCGGTTTCGTTATGAAGGCTGAAATAGCAAGAAAATCAGGCAGTTTGGAAACTAGCACGGCTATGGGTGAAGTTGAAAACTGCAACGATTGACTGATTTTGGAGTAATTTCAGTCTGCGATAGAATTTCTAAAACATATTTCAGGTATAACTAATCAATATATAAAAACTTATGAATATCGCCATGCTCGGTTCCGGGTTTATTGCCCGATTTTATGCGGACACCTTACATGCCCAAAGGAGGAAGGACCAGATCACTACTGTATATTCCAGAAATGAAGCCAATGCAAAAAGATTTGCTGCAGATTATGGCTTCGAATCCTATAGCACCGAAATGGAAGAAAGCATTGGTGCAGATAGTATAGATGCGGTAATTGTGGCCCTGCCCAACCACCTGCACGAAGAAGCCGTGCTGGCTTGTGCCAGGTTGGGAAAAGCCGTGTTGTGCACCAAACCACTGGGCAGAAATGCCAGCGAGGCCAGGCGCATGCTGGATGCGGTAGAGAAGGCTGGTATATTTGCCGGATACCTGGAGGACCTTTGTTACACACCCAAATTTTTGAAATCCGTAGAAAGTGTTGCTGCCGGAAGCCTGGGAAGGATATTGTGGACCAAATCCCGCGAAGCACATCCCGGACCTCATAGCGACTGGTTTTGGGATAAGGAACTATCTGGCGGTGGAGCCATCATAGATTTAGCTTGTCATTGTGTAGAAATCGGTCGCAATTTTATTGGCAAGTCTGTACGGCCCATGGAAGTCATGTGCTGGGCAGATACGCAAGTGCATCCCATAGAAGCAGAAGACCATGCCATTGGGCTGGTCCGTTACGAAAATGGGGCCATTGGCCAGTTTGAAGTCAGTTGGACTTTTCGAGGAGGCATGGATTTGAGAGATGAAGTGATGGGAACGGAAGGTACCATTTGGCTGAATAGTTTTTTAAGAACCGGGTTTGACATGTTTACCACTGGTAAAGGGGGTAAATATGTGGCAGAAAAGGCAGAATCTGACTCAGGATGGCTATTTCCTGTTGGGGATGAAGCCCATGAATTGGGCTATCCGCACATGTTTACGGATATGTTTGCTGCCATCGAAGAGGGCAGGGCACCCCTGGAAACCTTCTATGACGGATATGTAGTCAATGCCATCCTTGATGCGGCATTTTTGTCAGCAAAAAGTAAAAATTGGGAAAAAGTCCTACTAGAAGATTGGAGAGGAGATTCAAAACACCAGCAGGATAAATTTTATGCTTCCTATGATGCCAGATACTACCTGATTAAAAAAGAGCTTCTGCCCAATGGAGACGAAAAACTAATCCTGAAGGACAAGGAGACCGGTAAGATCAAACAGGAAACCAAAAGAAATTAACCATTAAAACCAGGTTTGGCACAACCAATATAAATTACCGTTTTTTTCAATAGAATTGTAGTAATAAAAGTCCACAATAGGATTATTTAACTTATTATTGCCCTTCAAAATAAATTGATTCAAGGTAATATTTCGGGTTTTCGGTATGGTTTGGAGCTTATTTGCAGGGAAGGTTAAGATGAAACAGGTCTGTCTGGTACTTTTAGGAGTACTCTTGTCATTTCCTGGTTTCAGTCAAAAAATTAATGATGACTACAGGTTGCATATCAAGCGGGCCAGTTCTCCGGTAATCATAGACGGTAAAGCGGATGAGCAGGCCTGGAAGGACGCTGAAGTGGCCAGTGATTTTTATATGATCCTGCCCATGGACACCAGTTTCTCTCAGGTAGAGACGGAAGTCATGATGACCTATGATGACGAACGCCTGTACTTGTTGGTAATCAACCACCATGCTGTCCCCGGTCCCTATTATGTGGAATCACTGCGCCGGGATTTTTCATTTGGAAAGAATGACAATTTCCTCTTATTCATGGACACCTTCGATGACCAGACCAATGGCTTTTCATTTGGTGCCAATGCCGCCGGAGCCCAATGGGATGGGATCATGTATGAAGGAGGAAAGGTAGATTTAAGCTGGGACAATAAATGGGTTTCCAAGGTTCAAAACTATGATGACAGATGGGTTTTTGAAGCCTCTATACCGTTCAAATCCATCCGATACAAAAAAGGCATCAAGGAATGGGGGATTAATTTCAGTCGCCTGGACTTAAAAACCACGGAAAAATCTTCCTGGGCACCCGTCCCCAGGCAGTTTCCTTCCGCCTCCCTGGCTTATACAGGTATCCTGGTTTGGGATGAGGCCCCGCCAGAGGCAGGAATGAATGTTTCCATCATCCCTTATGTCATGGGAGGTAGTGTAAAAGACAATGAAGGCGGCATACCAACAGATTACCAAAACAGGGTAGGAGTGGATGCTAAAATCGCTGTAAGTTCTTCATTAAACCTGGACCTAACCGTAAATCCTGATTTTTCGCAGGTGGAAGTGGACCGGCAGATTACCAACCTGGATCGCTTCGAATTGTTCTTTCCTGAGCGGAGACAATTCTTTCTGGAAAATGGAGATTTGTTCGCCAATTTTGGATACGAAACCATCAGGCCATTCTTTTCCCGACGCATTGGTTTGAATGCCCCCATTCAGTTTGGGGCCAGGCTTAGCGGAAAAATCAATCGCGACTGGCGTATTGGGGCCATGAACATGCAAACAGGACAGGTAGAGGAAACGGCAACACCAGCCCAAAACTTTACCGTGATGTCTGCACAAAGAAGGATAGGGCAACGGTCAAACATTGCTGCCATATTTGTCAATAAAGCCAATATGGGCCAGGTGCCCGGCAGTAATGGAGCAGATGTGGAACCTATCCCTGCCTATGATAGAAATATAGGATTGGAATACAACCTGGCCTCATCCAATAACCTCTGGACAGGAAAGGCCCTTTTCCTGAAATCGTTTAGCCCCGTTCAATCGGGTGAAAGCATGGTGCATGCGGCCAATCTCAGGTATTCCAGTGGCAACCTGACCTGGGAATGGAAACATGAATACGTATCTCCCAATTATACAGCAGAGGTAGGTTATGTTCCCCGAAATGGCTACTACCGGATCAATCCAAATATGGAATACCTCTTTTTCCCAAAGAGTAAGAAAATTCTCAGGCATGGCCCCACCGTAAATACTTCCCTTTTTTACAATATGGATAGGGAACAGACAGACAACATTACCGAATTGGGCTATACGGTGCGGTTCAGGAGTCAGAGTAACCTGACCGCCAAATACACCTATAACCGGATATTGTTACAACAGGCTTTTGACCCTACCAACTTTAGCGGCGATACATTGGCGGCGTTTACAGACCACACCTGGAATGCCATAGGCATGGAATATGTATCCAAACCGCAAAGTCTCTTTACTTACACTGTCTCCTCTCAGTACGGAGGCTATTTTGCTCAGGGAGAAAGGTTTAATCTATCTGGAGAGCTGGGATACAGGTTCCAGCCTTATGTGGGCCTATCGATGACGGGAAATTATAACCAGATTGATCTTCCGGAACCCTGGGGTGATACCAGGTTTTGGCTGGTGGGTCCCAGAGTAGATGTGACCTTTACCAACACCCTGTTTTTCACTGCATTTGCGCAATACAACGAGCAGATAGACAATATCAATTTAAACACCAGGTTTCAATGGAGGTTTAAGCCTGCTTCTGACCTTTACCTGGTTTTTACAGATAATTACCTGCCTGCACCATTTTATGTAAAAAACAGGACCCTGGCATTGAAATTTACTTACTGGTGGACATGGTAGCATCGGCCCAGCTACCAATGATCCAGTCCCAGTAGTTTTCTACCCAGGGGACTTAAGCTGGCCCTTTCATACTTGGATTGTTCCCAGTTTCTGGGATCTCCCGGAAAGGCATATCCATCGGGTGCTATCCTGTTTTTCCAGGAAGATATGCGCCAATTTTTCAGCTCCTCATTATCATTCTCAGCTGGCATCATGGAGATGTATTGGGCCATCCTTACTTTGTCCCGACTGGTATTCGGGCGGATCCCATGGGGCAGTTTACTATTGAAGATCAACAGGTCACCCTCCTCCAGCTTTATTTTTGCCAATTCAAATCCACTGGTGTCAGGTTTGAACCTGTCCCTGTCTTCCGGTTGACTTTGTTTCCAGGTTTCATATTCGCGATAGAGTTCCGGGATACATTGAAAACCTCCTACATTTGGATCAGTCTGGTCATTCAATGCGACCAGTCCCTGAACATTTTGAGGGTTTGTTTCCGGATCATAATCCCAGTGAATGAAGCCTTTGAACTCAAATCCAGGTCGGGAAGGCAGGTTAAGGTTTGCCCTGTCTATGGTAACCCAAAGTTCATCCATACCCCAAATATCGGTGAAGGTTTCATACACCTTAGGGTATTGCCGGATATCCCACAGGTATTGGTGGTTGTAAATTTCTACCATCCCGCTATTGGTCAATTCTTTCATTTTCATTTCCGGTTTGTCCTCCCCATACCAGGTTTCCGGACGATTAGGGTCCTTCTCTTCAAACTCCCACAACAACTGCTGCAACCTGGATGTCAGGGCTTTGGGTACTGCTTTTTTGATGATCACATACCCGTTGTCTACCCAGAAATGCCAATCATTCTCTGTTAAGACCTTCAGCGGGCGACCAGAGCTTCTGTCATTTAAAAAAATTTTACTGGAGGTCGCAGTGGATGGGTTTCCTGGAATATCTTTATGATTTTTGTTAATAGCCATCGTAAAATTTTTATCTTTCAGGCAAAATATAACATTAAAAATTTAATTCTACAAAAACCTAAAAAATTAAGAATAGGCTATATTTTTGATTTGGTCTGCTTATATTTCCATTAATGTAAATTAGTTTCAGGATAGATGTTACATTGCTTAGCTTGAAACATGAAACCTCAACCAATGAACTTATTCAAACTTCCTGTCTTGCTCTTGCTATGCTGCCTGGCAGGATTATGGACAACTGCTCCCTTGGCTCAGGCGCAAAGTGGTTCGGAAATTTACCACCAACTTTTAAAATTAAAGGAGACTAAGCGGGTATTGTATATCGCTGCCCATCCTGATGATGAGAATACCCGGCTGATTGGGTATTTGTCCAATGGCATCCATGCTGAAGTAGCTTATTTGTCACTCACCAGAGGTGATGGCGGACAAAACCTGATTGGAAAAGAATTGGGAATCCAATTGGGAATGATCCGCACCCAGGAATTACTGAAAGCCAGAGAAACGGATGGTGGCAGACAATTTTTTTCGCGAGCCATTGACTTTGGTTACAGCAAAAATCCAGACGAAACCTTAAACAATTGGGACCGGGATAAATTGCTTTCTGATGTGGTTTGGGTCATCAGGAACTTCCAGCCAGACATCATCATTACCAGATTTAATACCACCCCGGGTACTACACATGGACACCATACTACCTCAGCCATTCTTGCGGGAGAGGCTTTCAAAAAATCTGGAGATCCCGATGTTTTTCCAGAACAGTTGCAGTGGGTAGCTCCCTGGACCGCCAAAAGAATATTTTGGAATGCATACAATTGGGGAGGGCAATATGAGCCCAAACCAGATAAAAAATATTATCGTTTTCCAGTAGGCGCATTCAATCCCTTGCTTGGCACCACCTATTCACAAATTGCAGCAGACAGCAGGACCATGCATAAGTCGCAAGGCTTCGGGTCTACCGCTTCTATTGGAGAGGGACAGGATTTCATCGAGTTTGTTGCCGGAGAATCATTTGAAGATGGTCCCTTTGATGGTATTCCCAACAGATGGGAAAACCTGGATAGGGGTACAGCCATACAGAACCAAATTGAGGGGTTGCTGGAAAATTTTGATTTTGTGCATCCGGAAAATAATTTACCGGAACTACTCGATATTAAAGTAAATTTAAATCAGGTTCAGGGAAATTTACCCTGGGTCAAAGAAAAGCAAAAACTGATTGATGAGATCACCTTAGATGCCCTGGGCTGGAAATCCTTGTTTTTAGCTAACAAAGAGTTGTCCTTTCCTTCTGACCAAATTGGCGGTCGGCTTGTAGTGAATCAACCCTATAAAACAGCTGTCAATTTACGGTCATTTGAGGTATTGGATACTACCCATGAATTGAATTCAACCCTGAGTGACAACAAACCTTTTGAATTGGAAATGGATTTGTCTATACCGGAAACGTATCCCATTTCCCAACCCTATTGGCTGGAAAAAGCTCCTGAGAACAATTTATATACGGTAAGTGAGCAGGCCATGATCGGAAAAGCCTTCAACGAGCCCTCTATTTCCGGAACCTTAGGTTTTGATATCAATGGGCATAATTTTGAAATAGAAATTCCCCTCCAATACCGATACAATGATCAGGTCAACGGCGAAATCATTCAGCCTTTTACGATTGTACCAAAGGCTTCGGTAAGTGTAGATCAAGACAATGTATTCCTGCTCAATGGACAGGAATCCATCATAGGAGTGACGGTGACTTTTGAAGGAGATATGGTACCAGGAACCATAGGTATCGATGGACTAAACAATGAGGCCTACCGCATTGAGGAAAAGCTGACAGACAAGGCCAATGGAAAGTACTATTTTAAAGTAGCCTTATCCAATACCAACGGGGTGGAAAAATCAAACCATACCGTGTTTTTTAAAAGTGAAGATGGAATGGTTTTCAACCAGGGCAGGAATCGCATCTTATATGATCATATTCCAAACCTGACCTATTTTCCGGAAGCTTCATTTAACCTTATCCGGATGAATATGGACATGAGCCAACAAACGATTGGGTACATACCGGGTGCAGGAGATGATATTCCCGGCGTTTTGAGAAACCTGGGCTATACGGTGGAAATGTTGGAGAATGACAATTTCGGCCCCTCGCTTTTTAGCAAATACCCTACCATCATCGTAGGCATCAGGGCCTTCAACGTCAATCAACGGCTGGCGAACCAAACCGCAGCATTGATGGAATATGTGAAAGATGGGGGTAACCTGATTGTGCAATACAACACCAGTTCGCCATTGCTCTCCCGTGATTTTGGTCCCTATCCGCTGGAGCTTTCCAGGGACAGGATAGCTGTGGAAGATTCACCCGTAAAAATACTATTGAAGGAGCATCCGGTGCTGAATCATCCCAATAAAATTGAAAATATGGATTTTGAAGGCTGGGTTCAGGAAAGGGGCTTGTATTTCCCTGGAGATTGGGATGATAATTACCAAACGCCCCTGCTCATGCAGGACCCCAATGAGTCCCCGACCAAAGGATCACTCCTGCTAAGCCGCTATGGCAAGGGTACTTTCACCTATTCAGGCATCTCCTGGTTCAGATTACTACCTGCAGGGGTTCCAGGAGCAGTTAAATTATTTGTCAACCTAATCGAACAATCCAGTGAAGAAGGAAAAGGAATATCAGCATTGGAATAGACTTTATTGGCTTCAGGTGATTGTACTTGGCATTTTGGTCATTTTATTTTATATATTAACCCATGCTTTTTCATGAGTTACCTGGACTGGACCATCATGTTCGGCACCTTGGTTGCTATTGCCGCTTACGGTATATACAAAACCTATGGCCCCAAGGACATGGAAAAATACCTGAAAGGGGGGAATGATCTGAACTGGTGGACCATAGGTCTTTCCATCATGGCAACCCAGGCTTCAGCCATTACTTTTTTGAGTACTCCGGGACAGGCTTATGCAGACGGCATGAGGTTTATACAATTTTATTTTGGCCTGCCTGTAGCCATGATCATCATTTCGGTGGTGTTTTTGCCCATTTATTACCGGTTAAAGGTATATACTGCCTATGAGTTTCTGGAGACCCGTTTTGACCTGAAAACAAGGACCCTGACGGCCTGTTTGTTTTTGGTTCAGCGAGGATTGGCAGCCGGGATTACCATTTATGCGCCCGCCATTATTCTATCTACATTGCTGGAATGGAACCTTACACTTACCAATTTTTTCATCGGGATAATGGTGATCGTCTATACCGTTTCGGGAGGTACCAAAGCGGTATCCATCACCCAGAAACAACAAATGACCGTTATGATGGGTGGGATGATTCTGGCTGGAATCATTGTCATTCAAATGATCCCGGTGAAATTTACCGAAGCCTTGCATTTGGCTGGCAAAATGGAGAAATTAAATATCGTCAATTTTGAATTTGATCTTTCCGACAGGTATAACTTCTGGTCGGGAGTGACAGGGGCTTTGTTTTTGTTTTTATCCTATTTTGGCACGGATCAATCTCAGGTACAGCGGTACCTCAGTGGCCGCTCCTTAACACAGAGCAGGATGGGATTGATGATGAACGGATTTTTAAAGGTGCCCATGCAATTTGTGATCTTATTTATTGGTGTCATGGTGTTTGTTTTTTACCAGTTTTTCCAGCCGCCTGTCATTTTCAATACCATTCAATTGGATAAACTCAAGCAAAGTGAACTTATAGAGGATTTTCAGGTACTGGAAGATGAATACAGCCATATATTTGATGAAAAAAGTGAAAGTATTCAGCAGTTATTGGGAGCCATTTCTTCAGAAAACGAGTCTCAAACAAATCAGTACAAGGCTGAGATCTTTGATCATTCGGCCAGGCAGGAAGAAGTAAGAGAAAAAGTAAAAGCATTGATTGTCAGGAATGACCCATTGGCAGAAACCAACGATACCGATTACGTTTTTATGCGTTTTGTGATGGATTACCTGCCTGAAGGGATCGTCGGGCTCCTATTTGCTGTGATTTTCAGTGCAGCCATGTCATCCACTGCATCGGAATTGAATGCCCTTTCCTCTACCACGACCATGGATATCTACAAAAGGTCCATCAGAAAGTCAGAAAGCAGCAGGCATTACATGTTATCATCCAAATGGTTTACAGCCCTTTGGGGATTATTTGCTGTGCTTTTTGCTACTTATGCTACCTTGTTTGAGAACCTGATTCAGGCAGTTAACTTATTGGGATCCCTTTTTTATGGCACCATACTCGGTATATTCCTGGTTGGCTTTTTTATGAAATGGGTTGGGGGAAGAGCAGTCTTTGTGGCTTCCATTATCACTGAAATATTGATCCTGACCCTCCATTTTTTTAATGGAAAAACCGTTGCTGGAATGGCAATTGATGTGGGGTACTTGTGGTACAATGCCATCGGCTGTATCCTGGTCATGTTGATTGCCGCTATTCTGCAGTTATTTATCCCCAAAAAAGTCAAAGAATAAAAAAAATTAAAGGAGCCGCTCATTAAACCTGAGCAGCTCCTTTGAAACTATTTTAAAGAAGCAATCAGTCTTTCATTCAGACCAACATAATCTGGATTATTGGCTTCCCTGGCCAGTTCCAGGGATTGCTGTGCTGTGGCGATGGCTTCTGATTTCATGCCTAAAGCTGCCTGAATTTTGGCTTTCAGGTGTACGATATAATATTTCGGATCAGCGTCCACAGCTTTATTGACCCATTCCAAAGCAGTATTCAGGTCTTTGTCATTGGTAAAGTAGTAGTTTGCTGCCTGGAAATAAAGCCCGGGGTTATCACTGTCCTGATCGATAAGCAATTCCCTGATCTGTTTCATGACCACCGGATCCACTTCAGTTTCCATCCTAAGCTCGATCTGGCTCTTATCCCATGCCAGTTGTAAAGTCGCACCAGTATCTGTCAGGTCTGCAAATTGAATAGACATCGATTCCACTGGCTTTTTTAGTTTGTTTACCGGAACAGATACCCGCAGGGCATCATCATTGGCATCATAACCCATTGCTCCCCAAAGTTCGGTTTTTTTGGAAAAAATGACCGTCCATTGTTTTTTATCCGGTATGGTATAAAAAGCGTATTTGCCGGCAGGCAGATTTTGCCCATTTACCTTGATATCTGTATCGAATTCAAGTGTCGTGGGGTTGTTGGCACCGGTCCTCCAAACCTGTCCAAAGGGAACCAACTCGCCAAAAATTTTTCGTCCCTTTTTACTTGGTCTGGAATAATCCAGGTGGACTTCAGTTAATCCCATTTGCTGAACCACTTTGCTACTGGGACTGGCCTGGGGCATTTTGATCTGAGCGAATCCATTTATTTGGATTAACGACAAAATTGTAATGAGAAAAAGCAGATTTTTTGTTTTCATAGAAATTTATAATTAGATTGAAGTTATGATCATCCGAAGCATTTTTAGTTTACGGCACAGGTAAATCTATTGTTTTACCGGTAGGATCCTTTTCGGTAAAGATATGGAAATTGTGAGTAAATTCTGTGCCATTTTAGTAATCCTGTTGGGGTAATTGTTTGGTGGTTGGTTAGCTAAAGTGCATTTTTGGAGGTCATTTTTGAAAATATTTAATCTTTTAATCAAAATTCTTTCAATGGGACTTGCAATTATTGCTCCAAATAAATCAATAGATGAAATCAATGCCTGGACGGCTGTGTTCAGGGAAATCAATCCTCAATTACAAATTCAGGTTTTTCCTGAGATCAGCGATAAAGAAGCCGTAGAGGTAGTGGTGCTCTGGCAGCACCCCAAAGGTATATTACATGAATTTCCAAACCTGCGCTTAATTTGTTCCATGGGCTCAGGAGTAGATCATATCCTGGCAGATTACAGTCCGGACAATGTGCCGATTACCCGAATCGTAGATCCTAGATTGACATTTTCCATGACCAATTATGTGGTCATGGGCATTCTTAATCATCACCGGCAGATCTTGCGGTACATCAAGGATAGCCAATCCAAAACCTGGGACATGAGCCAACCTGAGATTCCCATTTCAGTAGGGGTAATGGGAGTTGGTGAATTGGGCGGTGATGTTTTGGATAAAGTTGCCGGGCTTGGATTTCCAGCCATAGGTTACGGCAATTCACCTAAATCCAATTTCAGGCACCGCTATTTTTACGGCGATCAATTGCAGGAGTTTTTAAATGAAGTGAATTTGATTGTCTGTTTGCTACCCTTAACTCCCAAGACGGTCGGATTTTTAAACATGGATTTATTCAGGAAATTTAAAAAAGGGACTTACCTGATCAATGTAGCGAGGGGAAAGCACCTGGTGGAAGAAGACCTTATACCAGCCATCCAGGCCGGTTTTATTTCAGGTGCCCTGCTGGATGTTTTTCAGGAGGAGCCCTTGCCCGTGACACACCCTTTCTGGGAGCATGATAAAATTACCGTCACCCCACATATTGCCAGTATCACCAATCACAGAGCCGCAGCTCCACAAATTATGGAAAACTACCAGAACCTGATGGCCGATAAACCCCTGATCAACCAAATCAACAAAAACCAGGGCTATTAACCTATACCATTCTTTATGAAAACCTACACCATTCTTTGTCCTACTGATTTTTCCGAATGCTCCTTAAATGCCATCGAATATGCAGCCAAAATAGGTGAGGAAAAAGGGGCAACATTAATTTTGTTTCATGTACCAGATCAGGAGGACTACGAAAAACTTTTCCCCGGAAATCAACTGAGTGAAAGCCTTCAAACAGCTCAAAGGAAATTAAAGCGCCTGGTGGAAACCGTTCGGGAGGAAAGTTTGGATAAAGGACTTTCCGAGTGTAAAGGCATCCTGCAGGAAGGGAAGACCGTTTCCTCCATTCTTGACTTTTCCGAAAGAGAAAAAGTGGACCTGGTCATCATGGGAACTGAGGGCATCAATGAGGTCAAAAAAAACTATATAGGCACAAAGTCCAGCAAGGTAGTCTTAAAGGCAGCTTGTGATGTCTTTATCATTCCCAGAAAGGTATTTTTCAAAGCCCCAAGAAAACTGGTCTACGCCACGGATTATCTGGAGGAAGACAAACTGGCCATTCAGAAGGTAATTGAGCTGGCAAAGTATTATGAGGCCGAAGTAGATGTGGTACATGTCAGTACCCGGGTGAAAATCATAGACAAGGCCCAACACCTGCTTATGATGGAGGAGTTAATCCCGTTTGTAAATTATGAAAAAATAAATTTTGTGTTGAAAAGCTATCGGGATGAGCCAGGTCTTGGATTGGAAAACTACCTGATTACTGCTAAAGGGGATATATTATTTACCCTGAGCAGAAAAAAGTCATGGTTTGAACAACTTTTCACTAAAAACCTCTCCAAAAAGATGTCTTACTTTATCAACAAGCCCCTTTATGTGGTCAAGACCCTTTGAACTTTGAACTTAAGAATTGCTTAAATTCATGCCTGGTCTCCTTTTTGGTAAATAAGTCGGTTAAAATAGAAAAGTAATGGCCCAAACTCATGGGCTTATTTTCATCCTCCTGGATAAAATGAGGCTCATTTAAGGAAGTATTCTCCGGGGAAGTGAAATCTTCTTTGCTTTGCTTGTTTTCATAGCCAGACAACCGATCTGCTTCAGAAAAGCTGTTTTTAGAGTTTTGCTGATAGCCTAATTTCTCTTCTACCAATCCTTTATTGTTATAGGCAATGGCATCTTCAGGATCAAGGGCTATGGCTTTTTCATAATCCGCTATGGCCCCCTTCAAATCACCGATCCTATCTTTAAAATAAGCCCTGCTGGAATAACGATATGGGTTATTGGGGTCTAAATTCAGGGCCTGATCAAAGGCCTCCATCGCCTCCTGATTCCTTTTCAGCAAATGAAGGACCACTGCACGATCGCTGATAAAGGTAGTATTAAAGGGCTCTAGTGCAATCAATTTATCAAAATCGCTGATGGCCTGGTCCAATGATCCCAGCCGGGACTGTATTCTGCCCCGAAAATGCAGGTATTCTGCTTTTGGGCCATCAGATTGCACCAACTTATCAAATATCAGTAATGCTTCCTCGAATTTCCCCTCTTTGTAGCAAATAATTCCTTTTTCTATCGTTTCCACCATTTTTCATTTAGATCTTCTATACATACAAAAATTATGGCTGTATTGTTTCTGCTCACCCTTGATAATCCTATATTCTTTTTATATTTGAGCTCTTGTTGAGATATTTTTAAACCAGGTATGCCCAATAATCCGGAAAGTATTCTTAAAGATTTAGAAGCAAACAAATTTGCCCCCATCTATTTTCTTCAGGGAGAGGAACCCTACTTCATCGACAAAATTACTGATTTTATTGAAAACAATGCCCTATCCCCACAGGATCGTGGATTTAACCAAACCATTGTTTATGGAAAGGATTCCAGTATGGAGTCTATCCTTACCCATGCCAAAAGATTTCCCATGATGGCAGACCGGCAGGTGGTCATCGTAAAGGAAGCCCAATACATTCAGGATTTGAACAGGGAACATGGTATCCAGCAGTTACTTTCCTACATTCAAAATCCCTTACCCAGTACCATCCTTGTTTTTGCCTATAAATATAAAATATTAGACGGCAGAAAGGCCCTGGCGAAAGAATTGGATAAGAAGGCTATTTTGGTGAAATCCGACAAAATACAAGAATACAAGCTCGGTCCTTACATTGACAAATATGTCAAATCAAAGGGGTTTACCATTGAACCCAGGGCCTGTCAGGTAATTGCGGAATCCATTGGCAATAATATGGAGGTGCTGACCAATGAGATTGATAAAATGCTCATAAATTTTGACGAGCCCGTTCAAATTGATTCCACGCACATTCAAAAATACGTTGGCATCAGTAAGGATTTTAATAATTTTGAATTGACAAAATCGCTGAGCTATAAGGATGTTCAAAAGGCCAATACCATCATCCGCTACTTTTCCCAGAACCAGAAATCACACCCCCTGGTACCCCTTTTATACTTGCTGTACACCCATTTTACGCGTTTACTGCTTCTCAAAGTTAACCAGAACATGGGCGAACGGGAACTGGCAGGACTATTAAAAGTAAACCCCTATTTTATAAAAGAATACATCACTGCAGGGAAAAATTACCCTTTAGGCAAGATTATTGATATCATCGGATACCTGAGAGAAGCAGATTTACGTTCCAAAGGAGTAACAGCAAGCAATATGGAAGAAAGCCAGATACTTAAAGAACTCATTTTTAAAATTCTTCATTGATCCGAATGGTTAGAATGAAAAGAATAATTTTACTTTCGGTACTTGTGAATTTGGCATGGCATACATCCAAAGCACAAAGCACGCAGCACCAAAACAACATGGCTTCTACCTTTCAGGAGGCCCTGGATTTATTTCATAAGGACCAGTTTGCTTCCTCCAAAGAAGCCTTTGAAAAAATCGATTTTGAAGCCACCGATTCCAACAAATCAACAGATGTAGCCTATTACATTGCTCTTAATTCACTCAGGGGAGATTTCCCTGAAGGGCCTTCGGTTCTGGAAGCATTTATTATGGATCATCCGGGCCACCCCTTAAGTCATGATGCTGCCTGGGAATTGGGCAATTATTTTATGGCCAGGAAAGATTACCGCAAGGCCATAGCAAATTTCAGCTTGCTTCAAGATGTACCCCTGATGGAAGAAAGGCATCCTGAATATCTTTTCAAGATAGGTTATAGCTATTTTCAACTTAAGAACTATGCGCAGTCGAAATATTACTTTGAACGGGCGAAAAGGTACAGGAGTCCGTTTCTGGCAGGGGCCTATTACTATTCTGGCTTTAGTTCCTTTAAACAAAACGAATTTGAGCAGGCCGTCGCAGATTTTAAGGAAGCAGGTAAATCCAGGGAATTTAGTTTAAAGGTTCCCTACATGTTGTCAGCCATCTACTACCAGCAGGATAAACTTGACAGCCTAATCGGGTATGCCGCCCCGCTGGTAGGCAAGGCAGGCTTGGAAAACAAAGCACAGATCCACTTATTGCTGGCAGAAGCCTATTATAATGAGCGAGACTTTTCCCAGGCAGCTTTAAATTACCAGGCTTTTCTTGATGAAAAAAAGGGCCAATTGTCCAGAGATCAGAAATACAAGGCGGGAGTGGCTAATTATGAAATGGGGCAATATGAAGCTTCCAGCAATTATTTTAAAGATGTGGCTTTGGTAAATGACGACCTGGGTCAGGTATCAAGTTATTTTTTGGGGCATGCTTACATACAATTGAAGAATTTACCTTTTGCGGCAAATAGCTTTAGTGCAGCCTATAAGATGGATTTCAAGCCTGGTATCAAAGAAGAGGCTTTGTTTAACTACGCCAAAGTAAATTTGGAAATGGGGAAATTTCAGGAAGCCGTTTCTGGTCTGGATAATTACCTGGATCAGTATCCCCGTGGTGAAAAAATAAATGAGGCAGAAAACCTATTGAGTGATGCCTTGATCAATACCAGTAATTACCTCCGGGCCATTTCTCACATAGAGGGCATGCAACAAAAGTCAGATCGAATCAAAGCGGCCTATCAGAAAGTGACTTTTTATCAGGCGATGACCTACTTACGGGATAATAACTTCAACGGAACCCTGGACCTTTTGAACAAATCCATGCGCTTTCCTATGGATAAAGGGTTACTCTATCAGGCCCAGTATTGGAAAGGAGAGGTAAATGCCATCAATGATAAACCGGATGCTGCCATTCAGGCCTATGAGCGTTTGGTGGCCATGAAGCCCCCTGGTAATGATCGAAGCTTGATTAAAACCCACTATGGTTTAGGCTATGCCTATTTCAATGAGGGGCAATACGAAAAAGCGGAGAACCAGTTTAAAGTATACACCGATAAACTCAGTAACAGCAATGAAAAGCAGCAATACGATGATGCCCTAGTAAGGCTGGGCGATGTATATTATGTTCAAAAGAAATTTGATGCTGCTGCGAGCACCTTTAGAAGAGCCGTAAGAGAAAACAATCAGTATAGTGACTACGCTTATTTCAGGGGAGGGGTGGTAGCCAATTTTCAGAATAACAATAACGAGGCCATCCGACTACTGGATCAGGTAATCAACAATTATCCCAACAGCCTTTATTGGGAAGATGCTGTATTTCAGAAAGCCCAGATCCACATGGAAGACCTCAATTACAGACAGGGAAAGGAGGTCTTTACCAACTTGATTTCATCCAAACCCAACAGCCCCTTTATTCCCTTTGCCCTGGAAGGTAGGGCGGTGGCCAATTATTCATTGAAAGATTATGATAAAGCTATTGAAGATTATAAACAGATTTTGAATCAGTTTCCCAATGCAAGTAATGGAGAAACGGCATTGGTGGGTTTGCAGGAAAGTCTTTCTCTCCAAGGAAGATCTGAAGAGTTTTCCACTTACCTTTCAGAATACCGCACTACCAACCCCAGCAGCAGTAACCTCCAGAATGTAGAATTTGAAGCAGCAAAAAGCCTGGTTTTCAACCAATCTTATGAACAAGCCATCAAAGCCCTGGAGGGATTCATGAGAAATTATCCCAAGGCTTCCCAGGTACCGGAAGCGAAATATTATTTGGGAGATGCCTATTTCAGGATGGATAATGAAGACAAGGCTTTGGCCTTATTCTATGAACTGGAAAATACTACCGATGTAAATCTGAAGAACCGGGTATTCCAAAAAATTGCTTCTATTGAATTTGACCGGGGCAATTTCGATAAAACCATCCCTTATTTTCAATTTACAGCAGATAATGCCAGGAGCAAAGCAGAGGAATATGAAGCTTATTTTGGTTTGATGCTTTCTTTTTATGAAACAGGCAATTATGAAAAAGCCGTAGAAAATGCGGATAAAATTCTTGCATTGGGAAATATCACTCCTGAAGCAGAACCCAACGCATGGCTGATTAAAGGGAAATCCTTGCAGGAAGCCGATGATGATACGGGGGCAGCAGCTGCTTATCAGGAGTTGGTGGACAATTACAATACCATTCAGGGGGCAGAAGGATTGTACCACCTGGCACGCATACAAACCGAAGCAGGAGCATATGCGGCATCAAACGAATTGATTTTCGAAAGATCTCAGGCATTCAGTCAGTATGAGTACTGGTACGGGATGCAATTTGTACAACTGGCCAAAAATTACCTGGCGATGGATGAAAAATTTCAGGCAAAAGCCACTTTGGAATCCATCATAGAGAATTCATCTGATGCTGGGGTGAAGCAGGAAGCCGAGGAGTTATTAAAAACCATCAACGCAACTGGAGAATGAACCAAATAAAATCTCTTTGTATGGGATTCACCTTATGGGGAATGCTGCTGTCCATCCAGTCAAATGGCCAGGAGGGGCAGGAGCCGGATAGGGGAGAAATCAGGGATACCGAATTCATCATCCGGAAAGACAGGGTATTGAGTTTACCCAGGCAGTCCAGGGTTTTCGAAAAAAGCCCGACTTTACCTCCAGTAGCTGCTTCTACCAATTACAGTTATCAGGTTAAGAATTTTTTTGTACCCCTTGAGCCCGTGGTACTGGAAACCCAGCCCTACCAAAAACCCTTCCCTTTGCCTGCCTATGACCAAACGCTGGGCAGCGCAAAACTTGGATTTGGAAATTATTCTTCACCCTTGATCCGGTTGGATATACATAATTTGCCCGATCCTGATAAGTCATACGGACTGCATCTGAGGCATCAGGGGTTTTATACGGGACCTGTAGATGGAGAAAATTCGGCTGAAGACCATACTGAAATTGGTTTAAGTGGAAGTTTATACAAAGATGTTGTGGAAATCTATGGTAACCTGGATTTCCAAAGGGACATGTATCATTTTTACGGCTATACCCCTGACCCTGAAATAGCGATTCCATCTGATAGCATCAAGCAAGTATTCAATACGATAAAGACTGTTGTAGGTATAAAAAGAATAGATCGGTCCGAGCCTTTTGATTATGGCGCCAGCTTTTCCCTCAGGTTGTTTAATGATCGGTATGAAGCCCGGGAAAGTGAAGCATTGGTCAAAGTCAGGGCATTATTCAGGGCCAATGAAAACCTCATCGGAGGAATTAATTCTCAACTGGCATTTACCTCACCTACAGATGTCAATTATGAAGCGATCAACAGAAATTATTTCAAATTGCATCCCTATGCCCAGTATAATAAAGATGGCTTTCATGTGGAAATCGGCGCCAATGTGATTCATGAAAATGACATTGTACCCAATAAACTGAAGGAATTTTATGTGTTTCCATCCATATTCCTATCCTATCATGTAATGCCGTCCATTGGCCTGTATGCCGAATATAAAGGCGATGTAATAAGAAATACCTATTATGATTTTGTCCAGGAGAATCCTTTTCTGGGTCCTTCCGACCAGCTGAGGAATACCGTGCAAAATTATAGGATTGATGCCGGAATTTCAGGAAAAGCCAATGATGAAGCCAATTACAAAGCAGGATTTAGATATGGAGATTATACCAACATGCATTTCTTTGGCAACAATGCTTCCGATAGCACCCGGTTTCAACTCATTTACGATAACAATACCAGGGTAATGGAATACCATGCAGCACTAGATTACAAATTTGACCAATATTATCAGCTGCAGGCAAGCGCCCATTATTTCCAATATACGCTTGACGAAATCAATACCGCCTGGCACAGGCCGGAATGGGAACTCCATCTCAACAATACTTTCACGCCGGATGAACAATGGACCTTACATGCCAATCTGAATGCTTTGGGGGGGATTCAAGCCATTAACCTGGCCGCTGACAGCCAAAGAAAATTGGATCCCCTATTGGATCTACACCTGAGTGTAGATTATGCGATCACGGACAGATTTTCAGCTTTCCTTCAGGGAAATAATTTACTGAATCAATCCTACGAACGATTTAACTATTATCCGGTAAGATCCATACAAGTGATCGGTGGAATCGGATTTAAATTCTGAAAAATATGAAATAAGAAAACCTTCCTGGATTTTGAGGGGGTTTTAGAAGGTAAATATCAGGTAATTATTCGTAGCAATATTGGCGAATTGCTGGTTTTACTTTAGCTTAGTGGATTAAATCAACCATTTTTGAGATGTCTGAAAATAAATCTAAGGATCATAACAGCCAATCCGATAATGATGAGGACTTTGGGCTTCCCCCGGTAAATGTAAGTCCATTAAAAAGCGACCCACCAAAATTGGTTGCAGACCAACCGGCTGTACCTGTAGCCCAGGAATCAGGTTCATCCTCCAGTCCTGATGCTGGAAAAATTTCTGAAAAGAAAGAAAAAAAAGACCGAACCAATTGGGTGATCTTGTTGATCCTGCTTTTTATTTTAGCCGTTGGATATGGTGTTTACCATTTTGGCCTGATGGAGGATTTCAACAGAAATACTCCTGAAGTGACCGCTGAGGATACAACGCCACCTGCTGTGGAAAGCCCTGAACCTGAACCAAGCCCGGAGCCTGAAGCTGCCATTCCGGAAACTGAGGAGCCAACAACAGCATCACAGCTTACGGAAATCGAAGGCCGAGAAGGTAGTCCCAGGTATTTTTTAGTAGTAGGTAGTTTTATAGACGACGATCTTGCCAGGGATTATTCCTCCAGACTCAATAATTCGGGATTGAATACGTTTTTGGTGCATCCGTATGGCAATATTAATTTTTACAGACTGGCTGTTGGACAATTTGAAAATTTAGATTTGGCATTGGAGGCCATGGAATCCTCCCAGAATGATTACAAGGAAAACTTATGGGTTTTGAAATACTAATATGATATTATTACAAACTTTGTCAACAGCTGATGGCCAGCAAACCGTAGATTCCCTTGCCTTGATGGAAGGAACCGGATCTTCAGATATCGGATTACTGGAATTATTGATAAAAGGAGGATACATGATGATCCCTCTCTACCTTTTATTCATCTTGGCTATTTTTATTTTTGTAGAACGGATACTTATACTTAAAAAGGCCTCCAAAACACCAAAAGGCATGATCGATCAGGTCAAGATGATGGTGCAAAGCGGGAATATTGAGCAGGCCAAAATGATCTGCCAGGGAGAAGAAACGCCCGTTGCCCACATGATTGCCAAGGGATTGGAAAGGATAGGAAGCCCTTTGAAAAACATAGAAGTAGCCATAGAGAATGTGGGTAAAATAGAAATCTATAAATTGGAGAAAAACCTGGGGCTACTCGCTACCGTTTCCGGAGCAGCTCCCATGATTGGCTTTTTGGGTACTGTCGCAGGGATGATCCGGGCGTTTATTGGAGTAGCACAGGAAGAGGGGATGGTATCCCCCAAACTTTTGTCTACAGGGATTTATGAAGCCATGATTACCACGGCTACCGGGTTGGTGGTAGGAATTGTTGCTTATTTGGGATACAATTATCTGGTGACTCAGGTGTCTAAGTTGATACACAACATGGAATACACTACCATAGAATTTATCGATTTACTTCAGGACAAGAAATAAAATGGCCTTACAATCTAAGAACAAAATCGAAGCCGCCTTCAGTATGTCTTCCATGACAGACATCATTTTCCTGTTGCTGATATTTTTTATGCTTACTTCCTCCTTTATCACTCCCTCCGGACTGCCGGTAAACCTTCCCTCTAGCGAGAGTTCTGATATAGTGATGCAGGAAATCACCGTGAGCATCACCAAGGACCTGAGGTATGCCGTCAACGACCGGCAGGTGAACAGAAATGAAATTAAAAATGAACTTACTGCGTTACTTAGTGAGAAGAAAGGATATGTAGTTTTACATATTGATAAAGAAGTGCCGGTTGAATACCTGGTGGAAATTGGGGGCATTGCAGCTGCACTTGAAGCCAATGTAACGATTGCAACACAACCATTTAAGTAAATCATGGAAGTCTGGGAAGACCAAAGAGAACAAGCAACCACTAAAAGAAAGGCCATAATCATTACCTTCATCATGAATGTATTGATACTGACTGCCGTGTACTTTATAGTGGTATGGAAGCAGCCGGTTCCTCCCATGTCTCAATTTGGTCTGGAACTTAACCTGGGCTTTTCCGATGTAGGTACGGGCGAAAACCAAACCACTACGCCACCTTCCAGTAGTGAGGAGCCTGCCACAGAGGCGGCGGCCCCTGGTGAGCCTGCCCCTCAGCCATCGGAAAATGCCGTCCCCACTAGTCCTCCCGAATCCACTCCTTCCCAAAATACCCCTCAGCAAAGTCAACCCAAGGTGGAATCCCCATCCAGAGTGCCCAGCCCCATACAAGCAGAAGAACAACTGGAAGAATCCATAAAAGAACCGGAAAAAACGAACGAAAAACCTGCGGAATCTGCTAGTAATGAGGTGAAGGAAGCACCTGCTCCTGAAAAAGTAGAAGAAAAAAAGCCCACCGTAGATCCCCGAGCAATTTTTGGGGCAGGGGGGACCAAAGGCTCTTCCAGACAACCTGCTGCCGGAAGTCAACAGGGTGAATCCAATCAAAGCGGTGATGAAGGCAATCCCCAGGGCACGGTAGATGGTAGGTCCATCTTGCAATCCGGAAGGGGTAATACCGGAGATGGATCAGGTTACAACCTGGATCTGGCAGGCTGGGATTTTGCATCCAAACCCAATATTCAGGATAATTTATCCAACAGAAACGGGAAAATTGTATTCCGGATAACCGTAAATGACGACGGAAAAATTGTACAGGCGATTCCTCTGGAATATAACGTCACCAATGAAGTAATGAATTACTACCGGACAGTGGTCAATGGTCTTTCCTTCAAACGGCAGAGTGGCAATCCCACCGCCGAATATTCTACCGGTAGAATTACTTTTATCATAAGGGTTGACTAGTTTGAATCCATGAATTATCAGGAATCCCTTGACTTTTTATTCCAGGCCTTACCTATGTTTCAGCGGGTAGGCGGAAGCGCTTTCAAAAAGGACCTCAGCAACACCTTAAAGCTTTGTGAAAGGCTGGGGCAGCCCCAAAACAATTTCAAAAGTATTCATATCGCTGGGACTAATGGAAAGGGGAGTACTGCACATGCCCTGGCTTCCGTGCTGCAGGAAGCCGGATACAAAACAGGGTTGTACACCTCTCCTCATTTGAAATCTTTTCGCGAGAGGATTAAAATTAATGGCAAAGAAATCCCGGAAAGTGAGGTGATTGCTTTTGTGAAAGACCATCAAGCCTACCTGACAGCACTAAAACCCAGCTTTTTTGAGATGACGGTTGCCTTGGCATTTGATCATTTTTCCAAAGAAAAGGTAGATTATGCCATCATAGAAACAGGGATGGGCGGTCGTTTTGACAGCACCAATGTGATCCACCCCATCCTCAGCCTGATCACCAATATAGGCATGGACCACATGCAATTCCTGGGCCATACCCTGGATAAGATCGCATTTGAAAAAGCAGGCATCATCAAGGCCGGGGTTCCGGTAATTATCGGGCAAACTCATCCTTTAACCGCCGGGGTATTTACTCAGCGGGCTGAAGAAACACAATCACCGATCATTTTTGCCGATCAAGGGGTGAAGGTTACCTCCAGGCGCTTTGAGGCAAATGAAGGGCATGTTGCCAATGCGGTCTATCAGATCAAGCCCGCAATGGGTAGTCTTCAGGAGATCTCCCTGGATTTATTGGGGAAATATCAGATTAAAAACCTTCCAGCTATCCTTAAAGCCCTGGAAATATTGCAGGCGATGGGACTGAAAATCAAAGATACACATATTGCCAAAGGATTGTTACAGATAAAACGGAATACCGGATTAAAAGGCCGCTGGCAAATCTTAAATCAATCACCTTTAACCATTTGTGATACAGGACATAATATAGATGGATTTGAATCTATACTTTCTCAGTTGGAAGAATTGGATCGGGAAACCCTGTTTTTCGTTTTGGGTATGGTCGCAGACAAAGATCAGGATCAGATCCTTTCTCTTCTGCCAAAAAAAGGGGTCTATGTTTTTTGTCAGGCGGACCAACCCAGATCCCTGCCGGCTGAACAATTAATGGAAAAGGCCAAGACCCATGGATTGAGCGGAACCTGTATTCCTGATGTAAACCAGGCCCTGGAATATGCTAAAAAACGTGCCGGAAACAGGGATTTGATTTTTATTGGAGGGAGTACCTTTGTAGTAGCCGAATTGAACGAATTATAAGAATAATGGGCAGAAATAAATTAGAACGCTTCAGGCAAAATGAAGAAAATCCCCATGTGGTACAAGCAGGTAAAAAGATTTTCGAAGAAATCAAGGGGCAATGGAAATCCTTTCAATTTCAGAACCACCATCCCCTGGTGGTAGAACTGGCTTGTGGCAGAGGAGAGTTTACCGTAGGTTTAGCCAGACAATATCCAGAGAAAAATTTTGTGGGTGTGGATATCAAAGGGTCCAGGATTTGGAAGGGGAGTAGCCAGGCGTTGGCTGAAGGGTTAAACAATGCAGCATTTTTAAGAACACAAATTGAACTGCTGGAGCGGTTTTTTGCACCTGGTGAAATCAATGAGTTGTGGATCACCTTCCCCGATCCCAGGCCCAGAGAAGGTGATGAAAGGAAACGACTGACTTCTCCAAGATTTTTGGACTGCTACCGCCAACTTATGGCAGATGGGGGGCACATTCATTTTAAAACCGACAATACCGGATTATTTAATTATACGGATGAGGTGCTATCTGCCAGTACAGATATCCGGATAATCAGGAAAACAACTGATTTTTACCTTTCCGACTGGAAAGACGAGCACCACGGCATCAGAACTCGCTATGAAAAAATGTTTATGGAAAAAGGAGAAACCATCAAATACATTGAATTTTGTTTTATCCAGAGCTAATCCTCTACCTCAAGCAACTCCAGGATATCTGCCAGTTCATCAAAATCCTTGATTCCAGGTTTGATTTCATGACCACCTTTCATGCTGATGCCCTTGACTCCAGATGCTTCTAAAATTTGCTCTACATTTTGCTCATCAAAGCCAAAACCCAGCAATACTTCACAATTCTCAGACAGGGCCTGCAGGTGCTTTTGTTCCGTTTGGTCCAATTGCCTGTTGCCTTCTGCTTCAAGATTGAGCATTACTTTATGGGCTTTCAGTGTTTTGGAAAAGGAAAGTATCTCTTCCCAATCCGCTTCTTTTTTTATGGTAAAATTATAAATAAGTCCATAGCCAGAGTTATGGAGCATTTGTAAATGAAACTTTTCGTCGACTTGTATATAGTCAATACCCTCATATTGCTGGAGCGTTTCTAAGATTTGGTCCGGATGGGAGAAACGAAACTCAGCTACATATTGCAACCCGGACAGCCAATCGGTTATTTCTTTGAATTCGGTAGGAGAAACGTAATATTCGCTATTTTCCTCAAGGGAGAAGCCCATCAGGTTGACGTACATTCCGGCACAGTATCTTGCATCACTGAGGTTATTTACATTGCTTATCTTTACAAAAGTTTTTAAAGCCATTTTATTTTAGGGTATTATTTATGTAATTTTCAACGGAATTCAAAGATAGAGAATGTATATTTTGTTTAAAAGGCAGGGCTTCTTTCTGTGCTTGATTTTTATGGCCAGTTGTGGGATAGAGCGGGAGGAACCGGAAAGTATTTCTTCCCCTTTTTACCCTTTATCTCCCGGCAAGTTTTGGGAGTACAGGGTGGCGGAGACGGTTTACTTTGGAGAAAATGATTTTGAAACCCAAACCTTCTTTTACCGGGATCAAATTGTAGACCAATACCTCAATGCTGAAAATGAATTTGTATACCGGGTAGAAAGGCAGTCTTCAACTGACAGAAACAATTGGATAAATGAAAGGGTTTTCACCCTACTTTTTAGCCAAAACCGTATAATCCGTCATTATAACAACCGGCAAGATGTCATTTTGGTATATCCCCTAAACTCAGACCTGGAATGGGACGGCAATTCGCTGAATAACCTGCCTCCCGAAAATTTTACGGTGGAAAGGCAAGGAGACCATATATTGGACAACTTAAGTTTTCCGGAAACAGTAACGATCCGTCAACAGGAAGAGGACGACCTGATTACCATCAGGGACAATCGGTATGAGGTGTTTGCTAAAGATATTGGAATGGTAGAAAGCTACTATGAAGTATTCAGGTATTGTTCCAGAAATGACTGTTTGGGAGAACAAATCATTCAGGAAGGTCGTTTTACTCATTTAAAGCTAATTGACTATGGCCAAATGTAAAGTCCGTTTTTTGTTTGTGCTGTTCCTCCTGGGTTGCTGGTCCAACGCAATGGCTCAGGACAGGTATGCCATACATTACAAATACAAACCTACCACCGAGTACAGCCTGGACAGGCCGGAAGAATTGATGACAGCGGCCGCTCTCCTGCGCAGGAGCAGAGAAAAGCTGGCGGTAGACAGCACGGATTTGCCCGTCTCCGCACAATACATACCATTGATAGCGAAAGAGGTTGATCAAGTGATTTATCATTCCAAATGGATGAATGCTTCCATTGTCCATGCGGATGAAAATTCCGCTGATCGATTGAGGCAGTTGGACTTCGTAGAAAATGTCATTTTGGTGGCAAGGGGAGGTCTTCGGAATGAGCATGAAGGTAGCCAGGCCGTGCATGAAAAATTTCCATCCAAACTAGAATCCTTTACACCGGAAAATAGGGCCTTTGAATTTCAAAACAATATTTTAGGCATTCCTGAAATGCACCGGGCAGGCTTCAACGGGCAGGGTATAAAAGTGGCGGTATTTGATGCAGGATTTTTAAATGCAGATGAAATCACCGGGCTGCAGCATTTGTTCAGTGAAAACAGAATCATCGCCACAAGAGATTTTGTCCAACCAGGTTCCGGGGATGTGTTTCGAACGGATACCCATGGTACAGGATCTCTTTCTTTGATGGCTGCTTATGATCCAAGCCAATTGGTAGGAGGGGCTTACGCCGCTGATTATATCCTTTGTATCACAGAAGATGTTTTTTCAGAATACAGGATAGAAGAATACAACTGGGTACGTGCCGCAGAATTTGCCGACAGCCTGGGGGTGGATGTGATCAATAGTTCTCTGGGATACAATAATTTTGATGATCCCGAAATGAATTATTCCAGGGAGGATCTCAATGGTACCACTGCGATTATTTCCAGGGGGGCAAGTATGGCAGCCGATAAGGGTATCCTGGTGGTTTGCAGCTCTGGTAATGAGGGGAATATCAGCTGGAAAACCATTACGGTGCCTGCAGATGCTCGGGGAATCCTTGCAATAGGTGCCATCACCAATAGCTTCAATAAAGCCAGCTTCAGTTCTATTGGCCCCAGCAGTGACGGACGGGTCAAACCTGAATTGGCAGCCTTTGGTTCGGGAGTGACGCTTTGGCGTCAAATTGAGGGAACAAGTATTTCCAGCGGTACTTCTTTTTCTTCCCCGCAGGTAGCTGCTCTTGCGGCAGGGGTTTGGCAGGCCAATCCTGATTGGACCCGATCTGTGCTCAAGGAAAAGTTATTGAAAAGTGGATCCCAGGCAGATCAACCGGATTTCGAGCTCGGCTATGGCGTCCCCAGTTTTTTGAGGATCAATTCGGGTGAAGACAAGAAAGTACTGGTGAAATCTCCTTTGAAAATATACCCTAACCCCCTGATAGAAAATGAATTAAAGGTAGATTTTGGTAAACAGGTGAACTGCAGCATGAAGCTTTATGATACCCAGGGAGAAATGCTCGGGCTGTTGTCCCTGTACAGAAGGGAACGAGAAAACCCCTACAGGATAGACATGGGAAACCTGCATCCGGGCATTTATTGGCTTGAATTAGAGGATGCTGTAGAAGCCGGGAGTATAAAGTTGTGGAAGAAATAAGGAAATGAGGGTTTATTTCCTTTTTTTTGTAATTCAAGTCATTCAATAAAGTAAGATATCAATTCCTAAAAGCCAGCACCATGAATCCTTTAATCGCACCTTCCATACTGGCAGCTGATTTTGCCAACCTACAGGCAGAAGTAGAAATGATCAATGGTTCTGAAGCTGATTACATTCATGTAGACATCATGGATGGGGTTTTTGTTCCCAACATATCGCTCGGTCTGCCTGTATTGGAGGCCATTCACCGGCATGCCAGAAAACCGCTTGATGTACACTTGATGATCGTCGATCCTGACAAATACCTGGCACCTTGCCAAAAAGCAGGAGCATCTCAACTGACCGTCCATATCGAGGCCTGCCCACACCTTCACCGGACCGTGCAAGCCATCAAGGAGCTGGGATGTAAAACAGGGGTAGCATTGAATCCACATACACCGGTTAAGTTCCTTGAAGACATCATCCGAGAGGTAGACGTCGTATTGCTTATGTCTGTCAACCCGGGATTTGGGGGGCAAAAATTTATCGATAATACCTATAAAAAAGTGAATGCCCTGACCAGATTAATCGTTGAAACCGGATCTCATGCGAGAATTGAAATAGATGGCGGGGTCAGTATGGATAATGCAGGAAAGCTTTTTAGTGCAGGAGCCAATATACTTGTAGCCGGGCATTTTGTCTTTTCCTCAAAAAGTCCAGTAGAAACCATTAAAAAGCTAAAAAACATTGTTTAAATTCAAATTTTGGGGGCTTGGTATAAAATATGGCGTATTTTTTGCGATATTATTTGTGAAATAAATGGATTCTAATTTAATTCGTAGGTATAAAGCGTTTAATAAACTGAAATAGAAATTATGAAAAAATTATTTGTATTGGCTTTCCTGATGTTAGGAGTAATAGGATTTCACGCACAGGCACAGGATGAAGCAGAAGAGGAAATCACTGATGAAGAGTTGGCTAAATTTGCAGCTGTAGAAGATTCCGTAATGGCTTTCTACGATCAGAAAAATGAGGAGTTGGTCAGTATGATCAAGGATAATGAGGTGATTGATGGTGCTGCCCGCTATAATGAAATTAAGGGTGCCTGGGAAGATGAAGAAAAAATGGCCGAAATTGAAATCACGGATGAGGAGAAAGCTGCCTATGAGGAAATACTGGAATTTATGGGGTCTCTCAGTAATGAGGTGAGGGATTTAAAAATAGGTCTTATCAAAAATGATGACATTCTGGGTGTTGCTACTTATAACAAGGTGAACAAAGCCATGAAGGAAAATCCTGAAATCAAGGAAAAAGTAGACAATATGATCGCCGAGATGAAGGAAAAAAGAACGGTTGAATCTGAAGATGAGGCATCACCTGATGCTGGTGAATAAAAATATTTTCAATAATTATTGAAAAAAACCCTCCATTTGAGAGGGTTTTTTGGTTTTATACGTTAAACAACAAGTATAAAAACCTTAACACGATGAATTTATTCGGAAAAAAGGCATTTGCTGCTGTCTCCATTTTCTTGTTTATTGGCGGTATTCAGTCCCCTTTAATGGCCCAGGAGGATATTTTTGGCATAGAGCGGAAAATTAAAGGGAGGAAAAGTGAAAATGAGTTGGGTAATGTTTTCAGAAACATGGTGAGTAATTTTTCTTTCGAAATATCGACAGGTGCAGCTTATCAGGAACATGATTTGCTTTTTAATAGTGATACACCATCAAATTATCCACTGCGCCCTACGGGGGCAGACCAGCAGATGGATATTCAGCCGGGGGATACACTGGCCATGACAACTGGCCAAATGGCATACCCAATTAATGTGGGAGTCAGGATCAATGTTTTTAATTTTGTCACCCTAGGAGCAGGGTATGGTAGGGAATGGGGCTATTTATCACCGCTCACGGGTCAGGGATATGCCTTTGATTTTGAACGTTCCAACTATACGTATGATAAAATATACGGAACACTGGGTTTGGTCCTTTGGGATACCGGAAAAAGAAACGCTTTTCTGAGATGGCAATACAGAAAATATTCCGGCAACAATATTGCCATGCAGTCCGAATTGAAGCAAAGGGCAAGGCAGATTTACCCCTGGAGATTGGTGGCAGAAGGTGAATTTGGGTCCATGATGATGCGCCATTCACCGGATCAGAACCTAACGGCTCCCGATCCCTATTATGGAATAGCTCTAAGGCTGGAATACGATTTTTCAGAATATACCAGGGCATTTGTACGATCAGCTGCAGCATTCAGGACATTTGCCTATTCTGCTCCCGAGGCTCAGGAAATTCAAAACATCGATCAAAATGTCTATTCCCTGCAGGTAGGTGTATCGGTCAGTTTACCTGGCACCAAAAAATGCAAGGTTGGAGGCTGCCGGGTTGTCATGAAACACTTGCACAATGGAGTGGAATACCGGGGAAGTTCCATTTGGTACAGACAAAACAGAAAAGTGGGCCAATGGTAAAAAAATGAAAATTGCCCATCTGGAAGATGCCCTTTCCCAAATTTTTTGAATAAATAGTAAAAATAACTCCATGAAAATAAATTGAATACCTATTAATCAAAATATTAGAAAAATTATATTTTTCAAAACCTGTTCTTTTTGCTATCTTGCAGGTTATTAGAGAGAAATTTTAAATATGGCTCAAGGAGAGAACGAGAACATCATCCCAATTAATATTGAGGAGGAAATGCGTGGTGCTTACATCGATTATTCGATGTCAGTAATTGTTTCCAGGGCTTTACCGGACGTGAGAGACGGTTTAAAGCCTGTACACCGCAGGATTTTGTATGGCATGCAGGAATTGGGGGTGACCCACAATAAACCATATAAGAAATCTGCCAGAATAGTAGGAGAGGTTCTGGGTAAATACCATCCCCACGGAGATTCTGCCGTATATGAAACACTTGTCAGGATGGCCCAGCCCTGGTCCCTGCGTTATCCACTGGTAGATCCCCAGGGAAACTTTGGCTCAGTGGATGGGGATAATCCGGCAGCCATGAGGTATACTGAAGCCAGGCTGAGAAGGATCGCAGAGGAACTCCTAATTGATATCAATAAGGAAACAGTTGATTTTCAATTCAATTTTGATGATACCCTCAAGGAACCGGTAGTCTTACCGGCCAAAATTCCCGCCCTGCTTTTAAACGGGGCATCCGGTATCGCTGTGGGAATGGCCACCAATATGGCTCCACACAATTTGGGAGAGGTCATCAATGGGATCATTGCTTATATTGATAACAATGAGATCACAATTCCGGAACTCATGGAGCACATAATAGCTCCTGACTTCCCTACTGGTGGCATCATTTATGGATACAATGGCGTCAAAGCAGCCTTTGAAACAGGTAGAGGAAGGGTAATCATGCGTGGCAAAGCCACTGTCGAGACCAAATCAAATGGACGCGAGATGATTATCATCAACGAAATCCCCTATCAGGTGAATAAGGCTTCTATGGTGGAAAAAACAGCCCAGCTGATCAATGAGAAAAAGCTGGATGGAATCTCCGCCATCAGAGATGAATCCGACAGGCAGGGCATGCGCATTGTATATGAGCTAAAAAAGGATGCCGTCCCCAATGTAATCCTAAACAATCTTTACAAGCATACCCAGCTCCAGACTTCTTTCAGTGTCAACAATGTGGCCCTGGTGAAGGGCAGACCTTATACCTTAAATTTAAAAGACCTGATTGTTCATTATGTAGATCACCGGCATGAGGTGGTCATCAGAAGGACACAGTACGAACTTAAGGAGGCGGAGAAAAGGGCCCACATACTGGAGGGTTACCTGGTAGCCCTGGACAACCTGGACGAGGTGATTCAGTTGATCCGGGATTCCAGAGATCCGGAGACAGCAAGAAATGGTCTGATAGAAAGGTTTGATTTGTCTGAAATTCAGGCCAGAGCCATCCTGGACATGCGACTGCAGCGGCTTACCGGCATGGAAAGGGAGAAGATCCAGCAGGAATATGATGAACTGATGAAACTCATAGAAGAGTTGAAAGAAATCCTGGCCAACGAGGACAAGCGCATGGAAATCATCAAGGAAGAGCTGGTGGAAATGAAAACCCGGTATTCGGATGAGAGAAGGACGGAGATAGAGCACAATGCCGAAGACTTCAATTATGAGGACATGATCCCTAATGAAGAGGTCGTGATTACCGTTTCGCACCAGGGATATATCAAAAGGACCGTACTTACAGAATATAAATCCCAAAGCAGGGGGGGAGTAGGCTCAAGAGGAGTTACTACCAAAGAGGACGATTACACAGAATATTTGTTTACCGCCCTTACCCATAATTACCTGTTGATATTTACCGATCAGGGTAAACTTTTCTGGTTGAAAACCTACGCCATACCTGAGGGAAGTAAAACCTCTAAAGGCAGGCCCATACAGAACCTGATCAATATTCAGAGCGGAGATAAAATCAGGTCGATCATTCAGGTTACGGACCTGTCAGATGCTGACTATATCAATAATAACAATATTGTGATGGTAACCCGAAACGGTATCATCAAAAAAACCACCCTGGAACAATATTCCAGACCCCGAACCAATGGAATCATAGCCTTGAATATACGGGATGACGATCAGTTGTTAAATGTAGAATTGACCAATGGAGATGCTCACGTGGTGATAGCCTCCAGTTCAGGCAGGGCGGTTCATTTCCATGAATCCAATGTCAGGCCCATGGGCAGGACCGCTACCGGTGTCAAAGCCATCAATTTGGGTGGGGACGGTAATCATGTAATTGGCATGGTTTGTGTTCAGAGAGAAGAAGCTACGCTTTTGGTGGTTACTGAGAAAGGTTACGGAAAACGTTCCTTTTTGTCCGAATACAGGATAACCAAGAGAGGCGGAAAGGGTGTAAAAGCCATGAATATTACCGAGAAAACCGGTGGATTAGTGGCAATCAAAGAAGTTGTAGATACCGATGATTTGATGATCATCAACAGGTCAGGGATCATTATTCGAACTCCTGCCGCAGGAGTAAGGGTAATGGGAAGAGCTACCCAGGGAGTCAGGCTGATCAGGCTGAATGATACGGATAAAATTTCTTCCGTAGAAAAAATTGAAAATATCCTGGAAGATGATCCCGAAAATGATACACCCGATAATGCGGAAAGTGATATAAATCCAGATTTAGAATAATAGTTTATAACCAAATAAGAACCACACTCGAAACATGAAAAAGTTAATTTTATCGTTGGCTTTGGTGAGCATCGCTGCTACAATTGCCTTTGGCCAGAAAAAGGTAGTCCGCTCAGCCGAAAGGAACTTAAGAAAAGGCAATATTGAAGAAGCCTATTCAGATATTAAAAATGCTGTAAATGATGAAGAAACAGGAAGCCAATCGGATACCTATTATATTAAGGGTAAAATAGAAACCCAGATGTTCGAAGCAGACTCATCCAATACCCAGGAGACGGTTTCCATTGGAAGGGAAGCAGAAAGCAGCTTTATGACCACCTTTGAAATGGAGGACATGGATTCTACCAGCAAGGTAAGTAAAGACTTATTTAAAGAGGTTGTTCCGGATTTACCTGCTAATCTTCAAGGTGAAGGTGTCTATCGATTAAAAAATGCTTCCTTCAATAAAGCCATTGAAAAATATGAGAACGATGATATGGAATTGTCTTTCGAGTTCTTCTCCCTTGCAGCAGACCTTGACCCGAAAGATACTTCAATCGTTTTTAACGCAGGGTATACAGCCAACCAGATCGGCAAATCCGATGCTGCGAAAGAGTATTTTACCAAATTGCTGGACATTGAGGAATACAATAAACTTAATGCATATTATTTCCTGATCCAGATCGCCAGTGCAGAAGATAATGATCCGGAGGAAGCCTATCGGCTTGCAAAACAGGCCAGGGAGGAATATCCTGAAGACAAAGGACTGGCAGAATTCGAAATTCAATTGCTCCTGCAATTAGATAAAATGGATGAAGCCATGACTTCTATAGAAAAAGCTTTGGAAAATGATCCGGATAACCCCGCCATTCGCTTAAGGTATGGTTATTTGAAAGAAAGCTCAGGAGATATGGAAGGTGCCTTGGAAGAGTACAAAAGAACGGTAGAAGCTGATTCTGAATTCTTTGAAGGAAACTATTATGCTGGTGCCATTTATTTGGATGAGGCCAGAAATATCATTACGGAGGTGAATAACCTTTCGGATGAGGAGTGGGAAGAAAAATCAGAAAGCATGTTGGCTGAAGCAGACGGCTTATATGAAGAAGCTTTACCTTACTTTACCAAAGCTTCCGAATTACAACCTGACAACACAGACATAATGGAAATCTTATTTCAGATCCATACGAGGTTGAAGAATGAAGCAAAAGCAGAAGAGTACAACGCAATGTTATCCGAGAAATTAGGACCAGATTGGTTGGAAAGATAACATTCTGATTATAAAAATTAACTTCTAAAAGGCTTTCAGTTTAATCTGAAAGCCTTTTTTATTTCCATTCCAATGGAAATTCCATGAGGGAAAAATCCCAGGCCCAGGGAATATAAAATAAGGTAAGCAGTAAAATAAATAAGATAGACAGTAGATTTAAAGCAAATCCTGTTTTCATCATTACGGGAATCGTAAGGTAACCTGAGCCAAATACTACGGCATTGGGAGGAGTGGCCACAGGCAGCATAAAGGCGCAGGAAGCAGACATGGTCGCCGCCACCATCAACCCGTAAGGATGAACCCCCATGGCTAATGCTACTGCAGATAATATGGGCAGGAGCATGGAGGCAGTGGCCACATTTGAAGTAATTTCAGTCAGGAAATTGACTGCTGCAATGATGAAAAACAAAAACAACCAAAACGGAACATTTTGAAGCAAGATAAACTGTTCACCAATCCAGTTGGCCAAACCGGTTTCCTGAAAGCCCTTTGCCAGGGCCAGTCCACCACCAAACAATATCAGGATGCCCCAGGGAATTTTTTCCGCTACTTTCCAGTCCAGCAATTGCTCTTTATGCTCATTCCCCGCAGGAATGACGAATAACAACAAGACTCCGGTGAGCGCAATAATTGTATCATCCAGAGAGGGAATCCAATCCTGTAATATAAAACTTCGACTGATCCAGGAAAAACTGACCGCCACAAATACCCATAAGACCCGTTTTTCCTGAACACTCATGGGACCAAGCAGGTCTAGCTGCCGGTTGATCTCCTCTTTTCCTCCGGCTATTTTCAAGGTGTCAGGAAATACAAATGCCCAATTTACCAGGTAATACCAGCAAATAAATAGCAAACCCAAAGAGATCGGCAAACCCACCAGCATCCACTCGCCAAAACTGATTTCAATGCCATAGGTATTTTTTAACACGCCCACCAGAATGATATTGGTGGGTGTCCCGATGATGGTAGATAAGCCGCCAATGGATGCACTGTATGCTATTCCTAACATCAGGGATTGTCCCAGCGAAGTCCTGATGCTATCATTGGACTGACTGACCTGAACCACCACGGCAATGGCAATGGGCAGCATCATAAGAGAAGTTGCCGTATTGGAAATCCACATCGATAGAAAAGCTGTGGCTACCATAAAGCCCAGGATGATTCTTTTCAGGTCGGTACCCAGATAGGAAATGATTTTCAAGGCAATCCTTTTATGCAGATTCCATTTTTCGATACAGACTGCAATCATAAATCCACCCATATACAGCAGTACCATCGGATCTGAATAGGGAATGGCTGTAGGTTTGATATCCATTATACCGGTAAAGGGAAACAAAACCAGGGGAAGAAGTGCGGTGGCAGCAATGGGTATGGCCTCGGTTATCCACCAGATCGCGATCCAAAATGTAACGGCCAATAAAGCAAGCCCTGAGGCAGATAGTCCTTCAGGCGCAGCTGTAAAATAAATACCAAAAAAGACCAATGGGCCTAAGAATAAGCCGATTTTTTGCGTTTGCATAGTTTGTAAGAAAACTTAAGAATAACCATAAATGCTGGAAATCAAAAATTTTTCTATTACAATTGAAGGGAGAAGGTATTAGCAAAAGTAATGAAATAAGGTTGGCTTTCTATTTATGGATGCCACAGGACAGTGCAGGATAGAAATCACCGTTTTATATACTTTATTTAAGAATAATTGGAAAATTATAGTAATATTGAATTATAAGTAATGCTCAACATTTATAAAAAATGCTAATGGTCCCCTTCAATTTTAACCTGATAAAACGTACTCCTACAATTGTTATCCTGCTTATCGTTTCTTTTTTTGCTTTTCAATGTGGTCCTGAAGGGCCCAAATTGGATTTGCGGAAAGGAGACCACATCATTTTAATAGGAAACAATCTTGGATCCAGAATGATGAATTACGGACATTTTGAAACAGAAATGCATGTTCGCTATCCGGATTCTTTGTTGTATATCCGAAACATGAGTGATGCCGGTGATACGCCGGGATTCAGGCCCCATTCGGGCAGGGTATCTCCCTGGGCTTTTCCGGGAGCAGAAGAATTCCAGGATGAGCTCGCCACCAATTCTGGTAGTGAAGGTCATTTTGAATCTCCAGACGAATGGATTAAAAATCATGAAGCCGATATCATCATTGCATTTTTCGGATACAATGAATCCTTCCAGGGAGAAGAAGGGCTGGAAAATTATAAAAATGAATTGGAAGCATTTATCAACCACACCCAAAACACCATTTATAATGGGGATGCTGCTCCTCAGCTGGCCCTGGTTTCACCTATCGCCTTCGAAAACCTGAGCGCAGACCATGACCTTCCCAATGGCGAAAAGGAAAACCAAAACCTGAAAATGTACACCCAGGCCATGAAAGAAGTGGCCGAAGCCAATCAGGTTTTGTTTGTCGATGCATTTGAACCCTCAAAGTCCTGGTATGCAGCTACGGATGAATACCTGACCATAGACGGTTTCCAGCTCACAGAAGATGGGTACAAAAAGCTTTCCCAATTCCTGACAGATAAGGTTTTTGGTGAGGATGATCCGGTAGCAGAGGACAGGAGAACAGCCATTCATGCAGCAGTACTGGAAAAAAACTGGATGTGGCACAATGATTATAAAATCCCCAATGGGGTACATGTCTTTGGCCGAAGGTACAATCCCTTTGGTCCTGACAATTATCCCTATGAATTGCAAAAAATCCGGCAAATGACGGACAACAGGGACCAGGCCATCTGGAAAGTCAGTCAGGGAGAAAATTTTGACCTGGCAGCAGCAGATGAAAATACCATAGAGCTGCCTCCGGTAGAAACCAATTACAATCCCGATAAAAATGGCGACCTGGAATACCTGTATGGAGAAGATGCCCTGGAAAAATTTGAAGTGGCAGAGGGCTACCAGGTCGAGCTGTTCGCTTCCGAAAAGGAATTCCCTGACCTGGCCAATCCGGTGCAGATGACCTTTGATACCAAAGGCAGGCTTTGGGTAGCCGTAATGCCCAGCTATCCGCACTACAAGCCGGGAGACCCCAAACCCAATGATAAAATACTGATTCTGGAAGATACCGATAATGACGGAAAAGCAGACAAGCAAACCGTATTTGCAGACAGCCTGCACCTGCCCATAGGCATGGAAATCGCTCCGGAGGGGGTCTATTTATCACAAGGTACCAACCTGATCATCCTGAGGGATAAAGATGGAGACGATTATGCCGAAGAACGTGAGATCCTGTTGAGTGGATTTGACGATCACGATACCCATCACAATATTTCCGCATTCGTAGCGGATCCGTCGGGGGCCATTTACATGGGTGAGGGGGTTTTCCTCCATACCAATGTAGAAACCCCTTATGGTCCGGTAAGGGGGACCAACGGCGGTTTTTACCGCTACAACCCAGCAAGAAAACATTTGGAAAGAACGGCCCAATTGCCCATTCCCAACCCCTGGGGAATTGCTTTTGACGATTGGGGCCAAAACTTTTTTGCAGAGACCTCAGGACCTGATGTACGCTGGATGATGCCGGGATCCATCCAACCCAGGTATGGTGAAGGCACCCACAAAGGTCCTAACCTGATCGAAGATGCACACCGGGTACGGCCTACTTCCGGACTGGAATTTGTGTCCAGCAGGCATTTTCCGGAAGAAGTACAGGGTGACCTGCTCATCAACAATACCATCGGCTTTCTGGGCATGAAAATGCACAAAATGATGGAAGATGGTACCGGCTATGACAGCGAGCACCGGGTCGACCTGATACGCAGCGATGACCGCAATTTCCGCCCGGTAGACATGGAGTTTGCCCCGGATGGGTCCCTTTACTTTGTGGATTGGCACAATATACTGGTAGGCCACATGCAGCACAATGCCCGTGATCCGTTGAGGGACCATGTGCACGGCAGGATTTACCGGATTACTTATCCTTCCAGACCTTTGGTTACCCCACCAAAGATTGAGGGGGAAAGCATAGAAACCTTATTGGACAACCTCAAGTTGCCCGAATTCAGGGCCAGATACAGTACCCGCGCTGAACTGCGGGGACGAGACCAAACCGAAGTATTGGAAAAAATGCAACAATGGACGGCCAATTTGGATGCCAATGATCCCCGGTACGAACACCACCTCCTGGAAGCCCTCTGGGTTAGCTGGGGCTTGAATCAGGTGGATCAGGACTTGATGAAGACCTTATTTGCCTCCGATGACCACCGCGTAAGGGCAGCCGTAACCAGAATTTTACGCTATACCGGTCATCAGGTAGCGGATCAGGTGGATATGCTGAAAAAAGCAGCTGCAGATCCCCATGGCAGGGTGCGGCTGGAGGCCATCGTAGCTGCTTCCTGGCTCAACAAGGAGGATGGGCTGGCCATACTGGAAGTGGCGGATGAACATCCCAAAGATGTATGGATGCAAAAACCTTTTGAAACTGCATTGGCGCACTTGAATGGCATGTCAGTGAGTAATATGGTGGTGAATGCCGACGGTAGCATCGTTTTTCAGGAAGCACCTCAGGAAGAAAAAGCTTCCAACAGCCGATTAAAAGGAGAAGATTTGACCCTGTTTCAGATGGGTAAGGCCATCTATAGCAGAGAGGGTTTCTGTATCACCTGTCACCAGCCCGATGGTAAGGGCCTGAGCGCTTCAGGCTTCCCACCCCTGGCCGGTACCCAATGGGTGAATGGCAGCGAAGAGCGATTGGTGAAAATAATTTTGAATGGATTGATGGGACCCATTGAAGTGCTGGGCAAGGAATATCCGGGTCAGGTGCCCATGACTCCTTATGCAGGTATGCTGAATGACAAGGAAGTGGCCGCAGTGGCAACCTATGTACGGAATAGTTTTGGCAATGAAGCGGCACCTGTGCAAGCCGAAAAGGTTGCGGAGGTGCGGGAAGCTACGAAAGGAAAACAAGGATTTTATTCCCCCGCAGAGCTGCTTCAGGAGCATCCCATGGAAGAGGGAGAATAATGGTGACGTTAAACTTTTCCAAAGTTCTAAACTTTGGAAAAGTTTAACCCATTACAACAGACCGGAATAAGACAGGCTAATGGGAACCCTGTGTTCCCCGATCTGGACCTGGTGTTTTTCAATCTTTTCAATCCGGTTTTTATTGACCAAAAAAGAACGGTGGGTCCGGATAAAGAAGGAGGGAAGTAACTTTTCCAGTTCCTTGAATGTCATTCGGGAAATTATTTTTTCTTCTTCAAGGTGCAGGGTAACGTAATTTCCTGTGGCTTCGCCAAATAGCAGTTCCGAAAAATTGACCCGGATTTGTCCTTCAGCAGTTTTAATAAACACAGATCCCTCCAATGCTTCCGGCTGCAATTGCTTCCAGTCCCTGGCTTTCTGACAAGCCTGCAAAAAACGGCTCAGGGAAAATGGCTTCAGTAAATAATCCAGGGCATTGAGTTCAAATCCCTTGACAGCATACTCGGAATAGGCCGTAGTAAAAACCACCATGGTTTCTTTATTCAACATAGCGGCAAGATCTAGCCCCGAAAGATCCGGCATGTTGATATCCAAAAAAATCAGGTCAACGGGCTGGGTTTTGTGATAGTCAAAGCCCGTGATGGCATCGGAAAAAATGGCATCTAACTCCAGAAAGGGCACCTTAGCCGCATGGGATTTAATGACTTCCAGTGCCATGTTTTCGTCATCTATTGCGATCGCTTTGATCATGGTTTTTGCGTTTCGGGGGTTATCCGCACGGAAAAATGAACAAAATGCTCCGTATCGTTGGAAACAATCGTTAAGTCATGCCTGTCGGGATACAGTACCTGCAATCGCTTGCGCACATTGTCCAAACCGATACCAGATTCATCGCCAGGGTCTTTCAGGGCCTTGGGAGGATGAAGGGAATTGACCACATCCAGGTGCACCGAACCAGCAAGGCAACGCAGGTTAATGCGGATCCAGGATTTATTTTTAGTGCTGATGCCATGTTTAAAGGCATTTTCTACGAAAGGGATTAGCAGCATGGGAGCAATGGTTCCTTCACAGTGTTCTTCATTCAATTTAATGCTAATTTCCAAATTATCCTCCTTTTTAAAGCGCAGCATTTGAAGGTCCAGGTAGTTGCGCAGGTACTCGATTTCCCGTCGAAGGGGGATTTTATCCAGTTGGTTTTCGTGCAGCATAAAGCGCATCATGTCGCCCAGTTTTTGGATGCCATCCGAAGTCTTTTCGGCATTTTCCATCAATGCAGCACCATAAAGCGTATTTAAGGCATTGAACAGAAAATGAGGGTTGATCTGGGACTTGAGAAAACGGAGGTCGGCCGATCCGCGATCTACCTGATGACTGAGGGTTTCAATTTTGCCTTTCATTCCAAAGTACTTTTCGAAGGCCAGATCGGAAAGGGGCAGTACGACCAACTGGATGACCAATCCGGTGCCTAAGCCCAAAAGCACCGTGCCTGGATCCTGTTGCATAAGTCCTACAAACAATAAAAACCCGGGAAAACCTACAATGAGTAATATGTTAAACCAAAGGGAGGCGCGTTGCTTTCCATGTAAGCGCATTCTGTAGATCAAAAAGAAATTGTACAACACTACCAGAATGGAGGCTGGAAGAAAAAGTGCCAGGATCACAGAGATGTTCCTTGAAACCAGAAAGTCGAATTTAAATAGAAAAAGAACCACAAAGAAGAAAATACTGCTCAACCTTAGCAGGTTATACGTCAGAAAGTCATCCATCTTAGGGGGTAAAAAAACCTCCTTTAGCAGGAGTACCCAAACCAGGTAGCCACCATACAAGGCCATAGCCGTAAAATAAAATGGGGTAAAGGGAGAATTGGTAATTTCTGAGCCAACTGAGAATAAGGAAACAAGGATATAGGACAACGTGAAAATCAGTAAGCCGTAGCCAATAAAAGGTCCTTTTCGGTTAGTTTCTCGATATCGGGGAATCAGCACCCGGTGCATCAGGTAAAAGACCAAAAAGAGGATCAATGGAATAAAAACCCTGGCAAAATAACCAGTGGGATTGCCTGGGAAATAGTGAAAACTGCTGCTTCCAGCACTTAGAATATTTACAAGCACAAGAATCAAAAAAACAAAGGTGACAATCCACCATTCAATTTCCTGGAATGCTAAGGGTTTGTTTCTCATATTGTACACCATTTAAAAATGTAAATTTAATCCGAATACGCTGTACCTGGTTTGCGTTGGGATGATTTGTTTGGCCTCTGCACATGCGCCACAGGTCAAATAGATATTGTATAACAACCCGGCGAGGATCAGCGCAATATAGGTTCTTTTAGTAGCTTTGGTCATGTTGATTTGTCAAGGTTATCGGATTTGGTCATTTCTTACTGGCCAGAATCCGGAAGCATTAATCACAACACAAGAATAAACCGCTTTAGACCTTCAATCAAATTTATGTGACGAAATGACGGAAAGTAGGGATGGAAATTTAGGGGTTAAGTATTTATGGTAGTAATCGACCTAACTCATTTAAAATTTACTGATTTTCTTTAATTGGTTTTAAGCGTTAAATATGACTTTTTTCAAATTTAAACTTAACTTAATTTTACAAAAATCGAGGACCTGATAAATAATAACTCTGGGTATACATCTAATGCTAGCTATGAGTAAATATAGGGCTTATGCTTTTTTTATATTAGCCCTAGTTTCAGTGGTTTTTTAAAGTTATGTTCTCTTTCTTTTTGTCTTGAAACAAAAAGGAACAAACCCGCCTGCCGGAGGGCAGGAAATTCAAGACAAAAAAATCCTTCTCCCCGCAACCCCATCGCCGGCCCGGTTTTTTGTCGGCCTGCCCGCTTATTAGTAACTTTTTTTACTGATAATGGAAACGATTTTTTCATTGATAAACATAAGCTCCGTAGGTTTTAGAGTAAATAAAGGCAGTTTTGGAATAGAGCGAAGCATATTACATGGCCTGAACAAAAATAACCCTGGGTGTAAACCCAGGGCTAACTAACATCCACCTAATTTGCAACACCGGGAGAAGTTGAACAGCGACCAATTTATGGTGTCATCTTTAAGGTCTCCGGGTATTCGTCGATGATTTTTCCATCTTCATTGATCATCAGGAAGTGCTGGTGGGGACCCTGAAGGGTAATAATAATGGCGGAGTTTTCCTCGGCAGATTTTCGTAGGTACCAGACTTCTTCCGGGGTTTTGGGCTTCTTTTTCTCCACTCCCCAAGAGCCATCACCCAGGTACACAATCCCATTGGGGTGGAAGGCATTGTTTTTTACCGGGTAGCTTCGCTTATAGGTATGGTCGTCATTTTCCAGGGCTACCCGAACACCGTGTTCCTCAAACAGCGGAACCCAGTTATCGAGTACTTCTTCAGACCAGAATTGAATGCGTTTTCCTCCAGGCTCCACCCGGCCGGATGGATACGCC
>Ga0008836_100190_pt1 | contig 57250 bp, 45 predicted proteins | sample HotLakConsUCCR28_FD_62214 | JGI IMG/M metagenome (GOLD analysis project Ga0008836, IMG submission 62214) | Hypersaline microbial mat communities from Hot Lake, Washington, USA - Hot Lake Consortium UCC-R28 (Hybrid Assembly) ... | reverse complement strand
TTTATTAATTGGATCATATGGTATAAGGTGCCCTCATGGGTTGATCAATGAGCCTGTTCGCTCCTTCATCATTGAGAAATTGCTGCTTATCAGGGTCAAATTCCAGGTTTCTTCCCAGTCTTAAAGCCACCAGACCCATATTGACCAGCGTGCAGGAGCGGTGTCCGTTTTGCTCGTTCAAAGCAAACTTTTTCCGGTTTTTAACGGCATCCACAAAGTCTGTTACCTGGGGATCGGGGTCCGGAAACTGAGCCAGCTTTCTTTCCATGTTGGGGATATCAGATTTAAAACCCCTGTAAAGCTTTCCATTGGGACCTTCTATGTAAGGTGCTTCGGTGGTACCTTCTCCATCAAGTATGATCTGGCAGCCATCAGCGTAGGTGTAGGTGATCTTTCTCCAGGTACCTACCGCATCTGGATGTTGCTGAGGGGCATCGATTTCAACCTTTACCGGATTGGTTTGATCCTTGCCCAGGAAATATTGAATGGGATCCATATAGTGCTGGCCCATATCACCTAATCCACCACCATCATAATCCCAATAGCCCCTGAAAGTTCCGTGGGTTCGGTGTTCATGATAGGGTTTGAAAGGCGCAGGTCCAAGCCAGCGCTCGTAGTCCAGCTCTTTGGGTACCGGCATACTTCCCAGGCCGGTCTTTCCTACCCAGTAAAATTTCCAGTCAAAGCCGGTCAGCTTCCCTACGGTAACTTTCAGCGGCCAGCCCAGCATGCCGGAATCAACCAGCTTCTTGATGTTTTTCACTTCCGTATTCATGCCATAAAAATTGGCATCGAAACGAAACCAGGTGTTCAAGCGAAAAATATTCCCATGTTGTTTGACCGCTTCCACTACTTTTTTACCCTCTCCAATGGTTCGGGTCATGGGTTTTTCACACCAGATGTCTTTCCCTTCTCTGGCAGCATCTACGGCCATGATCCCATGCCAATGAGGCGGGGTGGCGATATGAACAATATCCACTTCCGGTAATTGGATCAACTCCCGGTAATCTGAAAAAGTCTTGACTCCTTTTCCCAATGTTTCCTGAGCGATCCCGATATGTCTGGTATCTACATCACAAATGGCTACAGTTTTGGTGCCTGCATAATTGAAGTGGCCTCTTCCCATACCCCCTACACCAATAATGCCTTTGGTGAGTTGGTCGCTGGGAGCCAGGTGACCTTTTCCCAACACGTGCCTTGGCACGATGCTGATGCCCCCCAAAGCCAAAAGACTTCCTTTGAGAAAAGTCCTTCTGGAATTTTTTGAATTACGATCCATATTTATTTAAAATTTTTTTATATCAACCCGTGAATATATTTCCTTGAAAAAGGATTAACAAATAAAATGGGACATAGGGTAATATATTGCTGTAAATAAATTCATGAAATGTAAATTGGAATGGTTTTGGTACTACTTTTTGTAGTTTTTATCTAAAATTAATGTCATGAAGAACCCAAAACAAAAAAACAAGACAACGGAAGATTTTGAAGACAACAGTTTTAACCGTGCACAGGAAGAAGCTCAGGATGGCCAGGGACCAAAGTCCAAAAATAAACCATCCAAAAAGGAAGCAAATAAAAAATCCAAAGATGATTTAATGAGAGCCAGGGAAGCGGATAAGGAGTGGAGCAGTGAAAGTGATCAATTCAGAAGGGATAACGCCTAAATCAAAAAGTTTATGAGCAAAAATAAACGGCCCCAAATTAAAAATGAAGAGCAGTATGAAGCCCTGAGGGACCAGGGTTACAGCAAGGAAAAGTCTGCCCGTATTGCCAACACACCTGATGGTCTGTCCGGGAAAAAAGGAGGAAAGGCTCCTCCCTATGAGGATTGGACCAAGGATGAGTTGTACCAGAAAGCAAAAGATATAGGTCTTTCGGGAATCAGTAAACTACGCAAACAGGAATTGATTGATAAGTTGAGGTCGCATTGAGAATGGGCTATTGTTTTTGTTCCTTTTCTCTGGCCTCCTCTTCCGCTTTCCTTTTTTTCATGGCCTTTCTCCAAAAGAAAAACATCACAATCACCAGGGCAGGAAGGATCACAAATATGACCAGGTTACTGGTGTCGCTAAGGTCTACCGGGCCCCTGGGTTGGGGAATGTCAGGTTGCATCTGTGCGGTTGCAGGAAAGGCTAAAATCAAAGATAAAATGATCCCCAGAAAACTGGGTTTTAATGGATTTGGAATACGTATCATGGGTTCATTTAAACAAATAGCAGGCCAAACCCGGGAATATAAGCAGTCTATTTCAATATTGCCGTAAACCCGCAATACCATCCTATATGCAACCGATTTTAAAGGGTAAAAGCTGTCAGGATTCAGCTATTCAAAGTTTTGTTTTGCTTGAATATCAACCAAGACCTGATAGGTTTGCGGTTTTTTTTAGGTATTGCTTTACATCCATAATCGGTGCCGATCTAAAATTTGATCCCCTGAAGAGTTTAAACGCTCTAAGTCTGGCATCAAACTATAAGCAGCCGATAGAGAACTGTACCGGCCAATAATCAACAGTACCGTAGCCTTCTGAATACAGGTGCATCTGGATTGGTTAGCCAAGTTCCTTGAGTAAGCCCTCCAAATCCAACCGTCTGGTATACATTTCCAGGGAGCTGTCCTCCTTTACCGGCCACTGTTCTTTGGGCCGGTCCCAGTACAATTCTACCCCATTGCTGTCAGGATCATCCAGGTACAGGGCTTCGGATACCCCATGATCTGCTGCCCCGGTTAAAGGGTAATCCGCTTTTCCCAACCGGCGAAAAATGGTGGCAAGGTCTTTTCTGGTGGGATAGAGAATGGCTGTATGGAAAAGTCCCGCAGTATTTTTGGGAGCAGGGCCTGCATTTTTACTAAACCAGGTATTCAAGCCGATATGGTGGTGGTACCCACCAGCCGAAATAAAGACGGCATCTTCTCCATACCTGCTGGTAATTTCAAATCCCAATAGTCCACAATAAAAGTCTAAGGAGCGTTGAATGTCGGCTACTTTCAGGTGTACATGTCCGATACCCGTTCCTGCCGGGATTTTGTAGGTTTTATCAGGGGTAGATGAAAATTTCATTGGTATTTTATTTAGAACATTTTTGCTTTGCGATCAGGAAGCCAGCTTTCGAGAGTAAAGCTTTTTTGGGATTTGTTTTAGCCATGGTCAGGTGATCCGCTCAGCGACTTCATATGCTAGTTTTAGTCTTTAAAACCTGAGAAATCAAATGCCGCATCCTTGTCTAGCAGTAGCAAGAGAAAATCACTTCCCCAACCTGCAGCCCAGGGCGTAAATTTTTGAGAATTGCTCGTCTCAAATTCCCCAATTTCCACCATTTTACCATTTCGGGGATTAAACCACCAGGCAGAAATGTTTGCTGAACTCATTTGGGTCAGATCGATTGTTAATGGAGCACCTGTTGGTGTGTAGGCAAGGATCAGGTCAGCTTTTTCTGTCTTTGATGCAAGCATGTAGGATTCGTTTTCCGGGTTTTCTCCCAGGATCAGACTTTGATCCAAACGCAGTTGCTGCCAGGGCAAAGCTTCAAATAACTTTTTCATGTATCCCATATGGGAAGCTCCTGGAAGATCGAGGGCAGCTTGCCAACCCGTGCGGGCATTGATAATGGGGGCTCGGTTGCTGGCATACATTTGCCAGACATCATTGCAGCCATAGGTGTATCCTGCAGCTCCTGACAACATGCTCCAATAACCAGCAACCCTTACATCAGCATCATCCAGCCATCCATGGTGCTTGTCTTCCCAAAACCGATCCGGAATATTCTCATAGCGTGCCTCTCCATTGATAACAGGCTTAATCCGGTTGGACGCTCTGGCTTCCAACACAAACTGGTAATCTTTTGCCATACGGCTATGGCCGCTCTGAAACATGTCCATATCCAGCCAGTCATCCTCACTAAAAAAGTCTGTTGCTTTTTTGGCACCAACAGGATGAAAAGTAATCAAATGATCCTCATCAAAGGAGCGTATGCCTTTTGCCATGGAGCGGATAATTTGGTAATGGTTATCATTTTCCATGGCCCGGTCACCGCCAAGGATCCAAACCAGATTAGAATGATCCCTATACCTTTTTGCCAGTAATTCTCCATATTTCTCTGCATTTTCCGGGGTAAATATTTCCGGACCTGTTCCCCATTTTTTGTTGAATTTATCGCCCCAGGTAGGTAAAAGGCCCACATACATGCCCATTTGGCCTGCTTTTGCTACCAGGTAATCTACCAATTCAAAATAGGCTTCATTCAGCTTTTCAGGGTCATTGTTTATCAAAGGCGTTTCCCCGTAGGCATTTGGGGTATTCAGTCCGTCCAGTTCTGCCAGGATAACGGTTTGAATTAGGGTAAAGCCTTTTTCAGCCCTATCCTGTAAGTACCGGTCAATTTCTGATTTGTCCAGTCGGTGGATCAATTCCCAGGCCGTATCCCCCAGCCAGAAAAAGGGCTGGTTGTCCTCCGTTACCAGGTAACGTCTGTCTTCGGATATTTTCAGGAGTGGGAGTGCCTGCCCCCGTGCGAGAAGGCTTAGCAACAGTAAAGTTACAAGTAATGAGATGGTTTTCATTTGGTTTCTTTTTAGGTTTGATAAGGGTAATGGGAGCCAGGGATAAATAAAGCAATTCATTTATCTCTTCCTACACTTTACCCGTAAAGTAAATATCGTTTAAAAGAAAAATAATTGCAACGGTTCATTGGAAAAGCAGTTGGCTGGAAGGAATTTCCATTATTTGCCCATTTTCCTCCAGCCCAGCTTTTAATGCGGCATAGGGCAGGTCCTGAACGGCTACCTTCTTTTCCAGGCAAAGGTCCGCAGCAATGCCAACAGCTTCTCCCAGCAGCATAAAAGTCCATTCCAGCCGGATGGCCCCATAGGCGATATGGCTGGACGAAAGGCAGGTTGGGGTCAGCAAATTGGTGGTTTCGGACTTCCGGGGAACGAGGCTCCTGTAAGGAATGGGAAAAGGCTTCCAGTTTTCACCACCAAAGACGAATCCTTCATTATAGGCGAGCCCATCTTTTACGATGCGCCGTACATGGTGTACATCAGGCGGCCAGAAGGCGATGGCTACCGGGTCTTTAATGAAAATGGAGTTGTCTTTTCGGGTATGGTGTTCGGTAATCACGTAATCTGACACTATTCTTCTGCCGTCCCGTATGTACAGCATTCTGGGCCACCCTTCATTATCGGTAAATTCATCTTTCGTTGTACCCCATTGGCTCCATTCCCGCCTGACATCTACCGGCACTTCCGGGTCATTGGCCAAAAACCAAAACAGTCCCCGGGTGAAATCCAGGTGGTATTGGTAAATCTCCTGGCGTATCTGGTAATCCCCTTCCGGATACTCGTGGTTCATTCCGTATAGGTTATGCGACAGGTCATGCCAGGCACCTAAATCTGTTTTGTCGTTGGGAATGGAGTATGAAGGTTGGTAAAGGGTACCTCCTGCATCCATGTATCGCAGGTAAATTTCGTACCATTCCCGGTTGTAATTTTCAGGTTTGCTAAAGGGAACCCTATTGGCTGCATCCTTTGTCAGGCAGGCCCGAAAACAATAGGCTTGTATGCGCTGGTCTCCCGTACCTGCTTCTCCTATCGCTTCATCCTGTATGGTATGAATCAAACCACTTTCCGGATTTCCGGGCTCCACATAGGGATCCACCGACACCTCAAAATTTCGGTAGGTATTGCTGTGCCGGATGCCATTTTTTGTTTCCTGGTAAAGGCTGTTGGGCTCCCGACCTACAATGGTGGATACGCCGGCATAATGAAGCAGATCGCCTTCGTAGGAGGCATCAATAAATAGATCGGCGCGAAAGATTTTCCCATAATTCATTTTGACCCATGATGAGGTTAGGCCTCAGAAGTTTAAAAAGAGATTCAGGAATCGTCTTCATCATTTTCCTCTGGCAACAAACATTCGCCATCAAACTCTGGAGCGACGAAATCTTCTTTATTTAACCAGTATTCTGAAGTGATCAGGGTATAATCGGTCGATTCCTTTTTATTTAACTCCCATATAATGGCGTCAGCTTCCACAAATTCTTTTTCTGTGCTCATTTTTTCGGGAAACAGCCTTTTAATAAGATTTCTGTCTGAAATCCCATTATGAAGGGATTTTAAAACTACTTCCTTGGTTATTTCCTGGTCGAAATCCGCCGCAGGAACCATTGAAAAATCGACAACGGTTGCTTTGGTATTGGGAAATTTTCCATTGAAAGCCTTATATAGCAACTGATTGATATTGAACAGGTCATAGTGTAGGTCGATCTCCGGGTATTCTTCACTTACCTTGTCTTGTAACATGTCGTTAGAAATTTGGGAGATTTGCCCTTCATTCAATCTTTCAGCGAGTTTATAGGTCAGGACTATTTCTGCAGCCTCATTGGGTTCAAAGTCTGTAATCGCCATGTGGAGCATTTCCCGTAAATTTTCCGGTTTGACAGTATTGGCATCCGGAAAATTGAATTGTTCCAATAAGGTGATGAAATCCTGTTGCTGCCAATAGTGGGGTATTTCTTCGACAGTTGTAAGGTTTTTGATCGTGATGTTGAATTTCATTTTCAGATTTATTCACATTTCTACCTACTCTCCAAGCTTTTCGGCTAATGCTCCTTTGGAATGTGAGGTCATTCAGGCAGGAACGAAATGAACCCATCCTACCTTAGGATATAACGACAGGTAGCAGGAAATCGTTGGATATTACTGGTTTTTTACCATCCCGGTATTTGGGGCTGTTCCTGACAGTTCAATGTTCCTTCCTCTATGCCAGGCGATTTACGGTTCAAAATACCTTCCCTCCAGGACCTTATTATCAGAAGATTTTTCTCCGGATTCAGGAATGACTTGAACAATCCCAGGTACCACTGCTGGGACATGGGTGCTTCATGACACCACCTAAAAATAGGGATCGAAACTGCTTCACTCTTGTGCGGCCTTGTAAATGGCGTCAAGGAGGCTTCCGTCTTCCTTGGTATCATTGCCTAATTCCCAAAACATCAGGCCCCCCAATCCTTTGGACATGGCATATTTTGTTTTAAGCCTGACGGAAACTGTATCGTCATAGGATACCATGAGGCTGTCTGCGGCATGATACATATAAGGTGCCTCCGCAGTGGCATCCCAGTAGCGACGAAAGTTACTGTCCGGTTCATATTGCTCCCGGATTTGATGATAGGCCAACCAGCCAATGTGAATCCCACCACTGCGCTGATACAGTCCATTGTTTTCAGGAGGGACACCTTTCCAGACACGGCCGTAAAAAGCACTGCCAATTACTATTTGCTCGGGGGCTACCCCTTCTTCTATCAGGAAATCTACAATTTTTTGTGCTGAACGCGGATGGGGGTCCGTATTCGCACCGACCTTGTACAGGCTATCCAGGTAATCATGAAAGGGCGTACCCTGAATGTCTTCCCTGTGTACCATTCCCAGTGGGGTATGATGACCTGTATATTCCGACACACCGGATACCTGGTCATAGGTCATGACATTGGTGTAATCGGCATATTTCATTACCTCATTTACTTCTATATGGTCATAGTACCTTTTCCAGCCTGCAGAGGCGAAGGTCAGCAGCTTGGGGGAATTGAAACTGTCCAGCATCTCCCGCAGACCTCCCATCAAAACAGTGAAATTCTGGGTATCTTCTTCCCGGGCTTTGGTACCGGCACCTGAAATTCCTGGATATTCCCAGTCCATGTCCATACCATCAAGCGCATATTTTTTAATGAATTCCGCCGCACTCCGGATAAATTTTGAACGGCTCTCTTCCGTCAGCGCCATATCTGAAAATCCATCGGCACCCCAACCACCACAGGCGATCATTACTTTGAGGTCGGGATTGCGTTGCTTTTGACGCACGAGGGCTTCCAGTTTTGGCCCTGCCACATCAGGGTTCCTGAATTTCATCTCCCCGTCAATCACATTTGTGAATGAATAAATGATATGGGTAAGCTTTTCTACCGGGAGTTCTTCCGGTTTATAATCTTTCTCAGGTACATAATAAGCCATTACCAGGGGTTTGCCTGGTCCCGGTGCGGCTGTTTGGGCTTCATCAGCGGAATTACCTGATGGTTGGGAACAGCTTAATAAAACGATTAAGAGCGAGATCGGAGATAGGGTTGCGTTTTTCCAGTTCAATAGATATCTATTAAGTCTTGAGTAATCAAGAGGTGTTTAGGTATGTCTAATTTTTTCTAATGGCTAAAAAAACCATTTTTTCATAAAGGAGAAAACAATGCCGCCAATATTTTAAAATTCAATCATTTGTTTTTTGAGAAAAGGTTACTTATTCCAATGCTAATGGGGTATGACCGGGTAATTTTACTTTGAAATTCAAATAAGGCTGGATTTTCATGGGGCTTTCGTATCTTTCCTGCTTAAACGCTCAAAATTCCAAACTTATGAAAAATTCAAAATACCTTTATTTGACCAGCCTGCTTACCTTTTTACTGATTTTTTCGGTTTTTTACCAGTCCCATGCCCAGTTGCAGGCCCCGGCTCCCAGCCCCGCCGCTTTTGTATCTCAAAGTGTGGGTTTCACCAAAATCAGTATAGATTATTCTTCTCCGGGGGTGAAGGGCAGGACAGTATTTGGCGAATTGGTTCCTTATGGGGTGCCCTGGAGAGCGGGTGCCAATGATCCCACCACCATTGAATTCAGTACGGCGGTAAGTGTCGGAGGAGTGGCACTCAGCCCGGGCAAATATTCCGTTTTCATCACGCCCGAGCAATCCGGTGACTGGACCATTCACCTCAATGGAAAGGGAAATGCCATCTATGCGTACATGCAGGGTGAAGATGTAGATGCTGCCGCCCTGGCTAAGGACGATGCAGTAGCCATCCAGGTAAGCCCCGTAATGATGGGGGACAGTCAGGAAAGACTTTCTTATGCCCTATCAGCAGAAGACAATAAGGTGGCCAGGGTAACCTTTGGATGGGAAAAGGTAAGGCTTTCATTTATGGTGGATACGCAGGTGGATCAGCAAATGGAAGCATTTAAGGCAGTATTTGACTAAATATACCTGACGGCTTTATCGAAATAGCATAAAAACCATGAAAGAAACCTCCAGCCGGAGGTTTCTTTTTTATCGGACAGGACCATGCCGATTGATTTCAGCTATTCACGGTACTGCTTGCCGGAATAAAACCTCAGTAGCCAGGTGATGATACCTATTGGAGCATCAAATTATTTATTTGACAAAATGAATCGCTTTCCCAAACTATGGCCATCTCAGGATCTGTCGTTAGAAAGCCCTGCAGATTGGAGACGGTATGGAAAACGTTCATTCCATTTCTCCCGGTACAGTAAACTAAAGGTGAAGGGGTACTGCCTAGAACGATTCAAAGTTATCCTTTCTTACCTGTCCTTCTGTGTCAATGGAATAGCCATCGGGCGGCCCTTCTTTCCAGCTCATTTGGGGCAATAGATCCAGCAGTACTTTTCGATGTTCTTCGATAATCTGTGCATTTTCTTTTTTATACGCAACATTATCCCATTCATTGGGGTCATTTTCGTGATCGTAAAATTCTTCCAGATTGATTTCCGGATAATAAATATACCGGTACCTCATGCTCCTCACCGCATGTCCTGTGACCCCATTCGGTTTGGGGTTGGGAAATTTATAACTGGATACAACCGGGGAAGTCTCGGTACCTGGGTCGTTTAGTTGGGGTACCAGGCTCTTTCCATCCAGGTGGGCAGGTTGTTCAAAGTCTGTCAGATCTACCAGGGTGGGGTACAGGTCCATCAGGCTCACCGGTTGGTCACAGCGGGTCCCTGCCTGCGCCATACCGGGCACGGAAATGAGTAGGGGTACCCGGGTGGACCGTTCCCAGAGGGTAAATTTTTCAATGTTGTCTTTTTCGCCCATGTGCATGCCATGGTCAGACCATAACACTACAATGGTATTTTCCGCATAGGCTGATTGTTCCAGGGCATCCAGCAATCGTCCCACCATGGCATCAGAGAAGGTGATGGAGGCGGCATAGGATTGGATGATTTTTTCCCATTGCTTGTTGTCCAGTACCCATTTCATGATAAAACGCCGGCCATGATCGAAGGCGTCTTCCAGATCGTCCTTTCGGCGTTCCGGCAGGACAATGTCTTCCAGGGGATACATATCAAAGTATTTTTGGGGAACTTCCCAGGGATCATGGGGTTTCCACATGCCTGCAGCGAGGAAAAAGGGTTTATCCTGTGGTTGCCGAAGTTGGTGACTTGCCCAGTCCACGACATGGTAGTCGGCCATTTTTTCATCCGGAACAGGGATGGCACCCCAGGTCCACCATCCGTTTGCCCCGCCTCCAGGCCGGTTTTCGTTGTCTACATCCTCCGGATAAATGACCTCGTCTGGTGCCCGAATCTGGAAAGGATGGGAAATATAGGGGCTGGGGTAGTAAAAATCCCAGTTGGCCGGTTCTACCTGGCTGGTAGGGGTCCAGGGAGGTGCCTGACTGTGGTAAATTTTACCCGCACCCAGTGTTTTGTAGCCATTTTGCTGAAAGAATTGCTCCAGGGTGACGACTTCCTTTAGTGCCTCAAATTCCCGCCACTTCGGGCCATCGCCCCAATACACGTTTTCTGCCCCGGAGCGTGCATGGTGTACCCCGGTAAGGATGGCTGCACGGGTGGGCGCACAGGCCGGTGCCGGGGTGTGGGCGTTGGTAAAAACCATGGAAGAAGCTGCCAGCCGATCGATGTTGGGCGTATGGATAGTCATGCCTGTGTGTCCGGCCAAAAAACCGGCCCAATCGTTCATATCGTCAACAGCGATAAATAGGACGTTTGGCTTTGTTTCTGTCTTTTCCTGCGGTGCGCCGCAGGCCTGGAGTAGCAGGACCGATGCTACCAAAAGGAAAAGGCGGGTGGGGGATAAGGTTCTCATGGGGATTTCTTTATTTTCTCGTTTCTGAAATAGTGACTATCACTCCGAAAGGTGACTTTTGTAACTGCTTATCGGAAGGCAAGGAGATACTTACTTCCCCATTGTTCAGGTTCAGCACGGGGGCGGGGCTGGCAGAGTAAGCCTGCTGTATGGTAGCCCAATAGTCTTCCTGAACGGGCAGTTCACCTGGTGAAAAAGCTTGGTATCTGGCAGATAAGTCCTCTAAGATTGCTCCGTATGCCTGGTTGAAAATACTTTGTGCGGAAAAAGCTCCTCCTGCCAGAAGGGTGGTGTTTATCAAAAAAGAACGCCTATTTGATTTTGTGCTCATTGCAAAATAATCTATTAGTAGTTAAGAAATAAATAAAATTAAAAATAGGGCAAAAGACCCATTTAATCAAAATTTCACCTGAAAATTATAGGGTAGATTCCTGTTCAGATGAGAAGTAGGTTTTATGAGGTTTCCCCCGCCTGTTTTGGCCGGAGAAAAGAATATACAGCCGCATAGGAAAACAAATGGCCTACAATCAGGCCATTGATTCTTTGAATATTTTATAGAAATCAGTTAATTATATTGTCGAATTAGATAACAATTGATACCGACAATAAAAATCATCGGTTCAGTTAAGGTTGAGGTTTTTCACGAGAACGCCCACCACCACATTTTCACGTGATTTATGCGAAATTTGGAGAACTAATTGAAATCGAGTTGTTAAACAAAAATTAAAGGAAAATACCTATAGCTCAGCGTAAAAAATTATTGAGGCCGGATTGGGTAAGCAATTAAGATTGATAGTGGAGTAATTTGAAATGATGGGGGTTTACTGAAGGGTATTTCTGAAGAAGATTTAAAATTCATCAATCAAATGCGATGCTCAAAGACGTTCCAATAAAGAAATTGCTTTTCGTGGGAACCTGTTGGCTGTCCAGGAAAATTTCTGCTCCCCTACTCCTAAAGGTCCTTCCCTCTACCCGCCAAAGCACATTTTCCATTACCTGCAGATCCACATTCACAGAATACCCAAACGTTTGAAAACCACTGCCGGTGGAAATAATCACTTCATCTTTATCCGAATAGTATTCCGCCCTAGCGGAAACAGCCAGCTTTTCTGTAGGAGTAAATCGCCCTATGAGCACAGGAGTATGCCAATGATGGTATTCATCGCTTCCTTTTGTAACTTGCTGGGCTCCGATATCAAAACCAGTGATTAATCCAAATTGATCGGTGAATTGAAACTGACCATAGAAATTGTGGAAATACCGCATCTGCCGGGTACTGTCCGGCGTGTCGCTTCCAATAAATGAACTGCTGTTGAGCGTTACCTTATCATTTGGCGTCCAGGTAAGTTGATGGCCAAAAGCAGGGGTTTGGTTGCCAGGAACCCGTTGTATGCGCTGCCAGCCATTAAGGAGTAAGCCACTAAGAAACCATGCGCCATTATCACTGGTGTACGAAACTTTTGCTCCGGAAAGATAGTAAGGGGAGTTTTCCGCCAAAATACCCCGTGTCATGTTCCAACAATTGGCCCCTATGGCACTTTCAAAGCCAATATGGGAGCCAAAGATGCCGGCATCCACCCACAGGTTTTTGGTTTTGGAGATTTTCACCCCCGCATTGGCTTCAAAAATGTTTTTCAATACACCGGGTTCGGCCGCAAGATTGGCATTGGCATAGGTACCTGTCATAAACGCCAACGTTCCCCTCACCTGATCGTTGTTATAGGCTGCCTGAATGTACCCGAAATTCAGACTTACTTCGTTGTGCCGGTTGAAGGAGTAAAGGAAATCGGGCCGGTTGTGGTCCAGGGGCTCGCCAAAATCGTACACGTAGTAGGTTTCCAAATACCCGCTAATTTTTAATGGGTTCTCATTTGAGCTCGTCTGGGCAAAAATCAGGTTAACCAGGCTAAAACTCATGGCGATTGAAATCAGTATTTTATTCATATCGTCGCAATTACAAGTTGCCTAATGAAAGGTTTAATTGAAGCACATCTACGTAATTACCAAGATAACCATTTTACACAGTTTAAATTGCTCCAAACAAGCGGCTACTTTTGTAAAGTAACCAAGTAAATACTCAGTAGGAATGGAATTGCTGCCATTCTATCCATTGATCGGTTTAAAATTTAAATGTCTGGGAAGGTAAGGCTAAAATGTAAAAAAGCTTTCGCTAAATCAAATCCCCAAGGTCAGTTGGTCTTTTACCTTGTGGTACCTTAAGGCCGCTTTGATGCATTCTTTTAGTTCCAAGACCGGTATTTGCTGGTTTATTGCAAACACAATGGCCCGATTTCCCTCGTAGTGAAAGGTACGGTCAAAGACCATTCGAAAGGTATCGACCAGGCGACTCGTGCATTGGAAATACAGGGCATACTGATCTGGTGCTTTTGCTTTCCAATCCATTCGGATGGTACTGCCCTTTCTGGTCCGGTAGCTTGGTTCCCCCCATTTCAACGTCTCTTCAAGTTCGTCAACACCCTCCGTTTCTTTGGCCGTTTCAAAAATCAATTCCCGTAAAAAAAGCATTTTATCGCGAACCACATCGGGATACCTGGCAAATACTTCATTTACGGTTGGGGTTGTTTTTCTTACTAGCTGTTCCATGGTCAATTCTTATTCCGCGGGTTATAGGTTTTTGGCTGTATTCGAAGGACTTATATGAATGTTTCAGAACGCAGAGCGAGGTCCATCTGCTGATTTGAATGAACCTGGCCATGAGATCGCAAGTAGGAATATAAAGTTAGCAAATAAATGATACCTTTTTACCTGATTTCATCCGCTGGATTTTTTGCTTTCCAGCATGGGAATCATTTAACGCTGTATCCATCTCATTTTTTCCACGCAATTAGTCAGCATGTCCCAAACTGATTACCACCTTGCCCTGATGCTTTCCCTCACCAAAATATTGAATCAGTCTGGGGGTATCCCCGAGTATATAGGGCCCATCAATGAAGATCTGAATTTTCTTTTGGCTAAAGAGTTCCAGGAAATCGTCTAGATCTTTATTGGGTTTCAAACTTAGGATTTGAAGCTTTTTGGTGGAAAATAGGGATAGTATTTTGCCAAAAAAGAGCAATTGAATCAATCCGCCTGGTTTGCCACCGATCGTCACGTATTTTCCGTTTGGGGATAAAGCCCGTAAGTAGGACCAGGGATACTGGTTGGTTTTGCAATCCAGGATCAAATCGTAGGTCTCGCCCCTCTTTGTGAAATTGGTCTTCTTGTAATCAACGACAAAATCATAACCGATTGCCTTCATTTGCTCCAGTTTTTCTCCCGAGTCAACTCCGGTTACCTCGCAACCCTCCAGTTTGGCCAGCTGAAGAGCCAAGGTCCCTACCCCTCCGCCGCCACCATTGATAAGGATTTTTTGCCCTTTTTTAAGTTTTCCAAGGTCCCGAAGCGCTTGCAAAGCCAGGCAAAATGCATGAGGTACCGCCGTGGCTTCTTCGAAACCTAGGTTCTCTGGTTTTTTGATCAAAGCCGTTTCATTTACACAGACGTATTCGGCAAAGGTTCCGAAACCATATTCCGAAATATCTCCAAATACGGCCTCTCCAACGGTAAATTTTGTCACATCTGATCCGACTGCATCCACCATTCCGGCCAATTCCATTCCAGGGATTGGCACCTTGGGGCGAAACAGGCCAAATAGCAGTCGGTACAGGTAGGGTTTGCCCCTTACCAGGCTCCAATCGTAATCGTTTATTGCGGTAGCACGTACTTTTACCAATACCTCGTGATTTTTGGGAAGGGGTTTCTCCACCTCTCTTACAGCAAGCACTTGTTCAGGATTTCCGTATGTTGTAAATTGGACCGCTTTCATAAGAGTAGCAATTGGTTGTGGTTGGCTTTCGATGCCGATTCAGGGTACATCTCATTTCATCGTTGTTATTCCATTTGATGCGGTCCCCAATCAAGCCGCCAGGTTCCGATTTTAGAAACGTGAAGCGGGGATGCGCCTGTTTTCTATTCATGTCAACCTTACCCGACCTAACAAAACTCACCCATAGGTAAGCTGGCAAAACGCTTCGTTTCGAAATCATAAAACATTTTTTAGGTTCTATTTTTATTTTTCTGCGTCCATTTATTGAAAGCGCCGGTGGACCAAAGAGCCCATACAACCAATACAGGTTGGAAAAATAACCGTATCAATCGTTTTTGATCGGTATCCAAGCCAAAAGCATCGATACCATTGGTGTACTGAGATAGGTTTCCAGGGAAGATAAGTACGTAAAAGACCGCCAACGCAATCCCCACGTAATAGGTATACCCGGTTAGAAAGATCATAGCAAGTCCCAGCGATATTTCTACCACGCCAGAGGATATGACGACAAAATCCATAAACGCTGGATCCTCAGGTAACCATCGTGGAACCTGGGCCTGGAATTCCTCCCGTTGAAAAGTCAAATGACCGAGTCCTGCCAGTACCATTAGGCCACCCAGCAGAATTCTCATTAGGTTTTGAATAAGCGTTGTTTTCATTTTGACTATCGTTTGGGATTAAATCGTTTACGATAGAAATGTACCCAACATTTGCCGCATGATCAAACCATTGTGAATCATTTACTGAAAACGTTAAGTCCGCCTGCTGATTTAACCCAGGTAGTGGTTGACCGCTCCAAAAACGATATCAATGGAATAAATTGGACAAAGTGCAGGTGCTTAGGGTAGGTGTGTAGCACTCCCAACCAACAGGCCGGCATGCATAATCACGACTTATTTAGCGCTTACGTGAATCCTACCATTTTTTTGCATAGGGTGTTGGGTTTCTCATTTTTTTGTAGATCACTGAAATTTTATTAATTTAAAACGATGGCAGGGTTGCAGCGTCGAAATCTATTGGCTAGTGCAATGATCACTGCTGTTGCTTTATTGCCTAATTCGTAACCTTTTCGTTCGTTTTTTGCATACACGACCCCATTTCAAAATGAGTATCAACCGAAGAACCTTCATTAAATCCGCTGCTTTTGCCGGTGCGGGATTAGCAGCTAGCCCGGACTTGTCTGCTGGCGCCAGGTCCGTTGTCGTTAAGGCAAAAGAGGGCATCGAAATAGATCCCGAGCCTACCTTTGCCTTGTCTCCCTATTTGTACATGCAGTTTATGGAACCCCTGGGCCGCACCGATGGGTCGGTGGAGGCAGCGTGGGATTTTAGTAAACACACCTGGCGGGAGGACGTATTGGAGGCCACCCGGGAGTTGGCGCCCAGCATGGTGCGGTTTGGCGGTATATTCAGTTCGTATTATCGCTGGCGAGAGGGTGTCGGCAAGCGAAGCAGTCGGGTACCCATGCAAAATCTACTGTGGGGCGGGTACGAATCAAACCAGGTAGGCACCGCAGAGTTCGTCGACTTTTGCAGGCAGGTAGGGGCCGATCCGCTGATGTGCGTGAATTTTGAGTCGGAAGGCAGTCCCGGATGGTCGATTGACGGTATGGGTAGCGATCGGCGGGGTACCGCCCAGGAAGCAGCCGAATGGGTGGACTATTGCAATAATCCGGACAACGCCCTGCGAAAGGACCACGGGATTGACGGCCCCTTACGCATCCCCTTCTGGCAAATCGGCAACGAAACCTCCTATGCCAACGACCGTTTTCACCTGGAGGCGGCCGTTCAGAAGACGCAGGCGTTTAGCAAAGAGATGCTGCGGGCCGATCCGTCTATCAAACTGATCGGCTGGGGCGGTTTACAACGGTGGGGTGAAGGAAAAGAAACCTTCTGGGCCAGGGAAATGATCGAGCGTGCCGGAGAGCACCTGGATTACGTGGCGTTTCACCACATGTTTAACCCCTACGGCAGGGAGCAGGATAACCCCTTGAAAGGAGTAGATTACCGGAAAGATCCTGCCCGAACCTGGGAATACCTGATGAATGCCTGTGGCTTTCACGAGAAAAAAGTAGTTGCTATGCGGGAACAGGTGGAGCCCTATCAAATGCCCATGGCCCTGACCGAGTGCCACTACAGTTTTCCGGGCAGAAACCGAAACGAGGTGATGTCCACCTGGGCCACCGGTGTTTCCTATGCCCGCATGGCAAATTTACACGAACGCCACGGGGACCTGCTCAAGATCGCAACCATGGCAGACTTTTGTGGCACCCGTTGGCAAGTCAACGCCCTGATGATTCCCATCCCAAGGTCTTACGGAGAAGCCTTCCTGATGCCCGTTGCCAAAGTGATGAAACTCTACAGAAAATACAGCGGCACCAACTATTGTGCAACCACACAAACGCCCGCCTACCTGGACGTTACGGCAAGTAGAAAAGGGAATACCTTGTTTGCGCATGTAGTGAATACGCATCGAACTTCGCCCGTAAAAACCACCTTATCCCTAAAAGGGGAAACGATAGCCTCGATCAAGGTGCATGAGATGGCAGCCGATCCGGAGTTTGAAATAATCGCCCGGGAGCCCGACCCACTCCAAATACAAACAAAGGAGGCACCTGCCGACGGAGCATGGACCTTTCCGGCTGCTTCGGTATCGGCAGTAGAAATCCAAATCGTAAAACGGGGGCTGTAGCGACCGGCTTAGCCACTCGTCACTAGCTCAGGCGAACACGGGTATGGGCGCATCTTGCGCGACAGGACCTACCCTCCCGCCTGTGCAAAGGAGGGTGCACGGGATGTTTTGCAATGCGTTTTCCCGGGACAATGATCGGTTCGGGTATTTTTTTGGAGCATCTTGTTCCTGTCCTTACCCGCGTACAAATTACATTTTAAACCGCAGCTCCCCAGTATCTTAATCAGTAGGTTCCAAGCTTGTCAGGTACAAGCAAAGTGCCTATAAATCGGTATCCGTCATGCGGGAAAAGGGTCTCCTGGACATAAACGACAAATCCTCCGATGACTACCACCAAGAGGATAAGGATTCCGGAAACGATTTTCGTTAGCATGGCATATATTGGGTTTACGTGAGGAGTTATCGGTTTACTTATTCAAAGCGAGCGCAAATTTTTGGTTGCGTAAGTAATGTACGATACTGGAAACTCAAGCGAACGAAGAATTAGGGTCGTACCCTGATTATTGATTGCGTGTTTTTATTAGCTGTCATCGCAAGGGAAATTCGATTTCTAGTATCGTTTCATCGTTTATAAAGCACCTGCTTGATGAAGGAGCGGTTACAACGGCGAATCATTTTCCTTGGCTATAATCGCAAACTTACGGGTGAGGAAAGTCGCTTTTCCAGGATATGGTCTTGAACAAACCGGGCATCAGCCCCAGGAAAAAGCGATTAACAGCCAGCAGGAATGGGGCCGTATAGGTACTTCGGTTTTGCCGCACCGCCTTGACAATGTGCCCGGCCGCTTCTTCCGGAGTAAGAACGGGTAGAAATTTCGATAGTTTTGGTAGGCGCATGTAGGATCCGGGGTTGGCCTCAAAGTAATTGGAGCTGGTTTCACCCAGCATTACTTCACAGACGCGTACCCCCGTGTCGTGTAAGTCGGCCCGTAGTGCCTCGGTAAATCCGCGTAAGGCCCACCGGGAGGCAGCATATCCCGTTGCTCCACTCCAGGGAATGAGGGATGCCGGTGAATTAACATTAAGGATCATGCCGCTGCGGCGCGAAAGCATGCCGGGCAGAAAGACCCTGCACAGGCGAAAGGCAGCCAGGTAGGGGAGGGCGATCATGACATCCTCTTCTCCTTCCGGCGTCTCCTCGGCAAACAGCCAACGTCCAGCTCCGGCATTGTTAACCAAAAGATCGGGAACCCCATGGGCTTGAAGGATTCCTTGTGCGGCATTGCGGGTAGAGGCGGCATCTGCCAGGTCTGAAGCAAAGGTGTGAGCGATCCCGCCCGCCTGACGGATGCGCGTAGCCACGCGTAACAGGTCGCCTTCCGAACGGGCTATGAGAATCACTTGTGCTCCTTTTTCAGCCAATAAAATGGCCGTAGCGGCACCGATGCCTCGTGAAGCACCTGTCACCACGACCAATTTTTCGTTAATTTTCATCGGTTAGCGACTGGTAATTGGAATGATTAGGTTTTTGGTCTGAAATCGGAATACTGCCAGGACATCGATGCCTACCTGTCTCTATGATAGACCCAAACCGTCATAAATACGCCTTTGAATTAGAAATAGCCGGCGGGTCATTTTCTTGAATGATTTCCAGATAGGGAAGATCCGAAACACCTGCCACTTTCCCAAACTAATCAACTTAAAGCTAAATATTCTTGTTTTAGCAGTCTCAAGATGTTGGCTTTGTGGCAGCATTCACCAAATCCCAGAATTCTTCCCGGTTATTGGTACGGGGAAATGCCGTATCGGGGGCCTCTACGTTTAAAAATGCGCACAAAGGTTCCCATCCTTCCTTGACCTGATATACCAGTAGTTGTTCGGGTGGGATTAAATCCCGGACGGCTTTGTTATGTGCTTCGTACCTTTCTCCCAGGCCCTGGAAATCAAGGCCCATCGGGAAACCAGATTTTTCAATCACCTTCACCACCATATTGAGCCATTCCCGGACTGGAGCTGGTGTGTTTTCCCGCTCGGTAAGCAGTTTGTAGATCGTAGAACCAAAGCTTTCTGCCCACGATTCTTTGCTCCGGTGTGTTAAAATAAATCGAGCATTCGGATACGTTGCATAAAGCTCTTTGTAAAAGGCAGCGGTAGGCCAATCCACGGCGCTCTGCATGCCTTCATAAACAGCGTTAAAATTGGTCGGATGATCCAATAGTTCATTCCAAAGGGGAAGTTGAACGGGCATGTTTTGCGCCACACGCTCCATGTGGTGGCAAGGACCCAGTTGAAGTTGTTCCAGTGCTGTTTTCAACGAATAGGTGCCGGTTCTTCCCAGACCTAATCCAATAACTTTCAATTCCATAGTAAATCTTTTAGTTTACAAGCTGTCTACTCTAAATCGGTTTTCGGCGTACTCCTTTTTGACGACAACTACTTAATTTTGGGATGTTGCTACCCGTTAGTTTTTCAATACAATTCGGAAACGGGCCTTCCCGGATTCCAAATGTTCCATCGCTTTATTGACTTGAGACATGGGAAATTCTTCTGTAATCGGATAAATGTCGTGCCGTACGCAGAATTCCAACATGGTTCGTGTCAGGGCCGGGCTTCCTACAGGACTTCCCGTAACAGACTTTTCTCCCATAATCAGAGAAAATGCAGGAATAGCCATCGGTTCTAATACTGCTCCCACATTGTGAAACTTTCCTTTTGGAGCTAAAGCGGTCAAATACGAATTCCAATCCAAGGTAACATTGGTCGTATTGAGAATGAAACTCAAACTTCCGGCGATTTTTGCCAGTTCCTCTGGATTTGTGGAATCCACAACCTGGGTGGCTCCCATTTCCATAATGGACTCCTTTTTATCGGGGTTGGAGCTAAAAGCGATGACTTCACAACCCCATTTGTTCAGGAATTTGAGTGCCATATGGCCCAGGCCCCCGATACCGACGACGCCAACTTTGTCAGTCGCTTTGACTCCGGCTATAATGATCGGATTAAACACGGTAATTCCGCCACAAAGCAAAGGGCCAGCCTTATCCAGATCGATACCCTCGGGAAGTGGGATTGCCCAGGACCAATGGCTACGCACATGGTCTGCAAAGCCGCCATGTCTGCCACCAATAGTGAATTCGGCAGTGGTGCATAAATGATGGGCGCCATCCATACACTCATGGCAAGACATGCAGGATCCGGAGAACCAACCCACACCGACCTTGTCCCCGACTTTTACATTTTTGACAGCATTGCCTGCGGCGACAACCTCACCTATGATTTCATGGCCGGGAACAATGGGATAGGCCGTCATTCCCCAGTCATTGTTCATCATGCTTAGATCTGAGTGGCAGATTCCGCAGTTGATCACCCGGATATCGACTTGTTCAGCACCTAGTTCTCCCATTTCGTAAGAAAAGGGGGTTAATTTTTCATGTGGGCCATTGGCGGCATAAGCGGATACGTTCATATTTTTGATTTAGTTTAACGTGTGGTTATTGTCGAATGGGGGTAAATTAAATTTTTGGTATTCAACTCATTTGAGGATTTTTTTTACTTACTTAAAGCATCATGCAATTTTTTCGTATCCACATATTGTTGAAAAGCAATCACTTTCCCATCCTTAAGTGTCCAAAAATGCGCTACTTGTGCGTCATAACTATTACCATTGGTGCGTTTGCCATCATAGCGTAGGGTGGCTAATACTTTGTCATTAAACATTTCATGAAGCACAATATCCTTCAAATTAAAAAATTCATGTTCTTCACCGATGCGGGCAAAAACACCATTCAAGACAGCGTCCGGTCCTTTGTATGGATTGTCATCTGCATAGGCATTGCCTTCGGCCTCATTCCAGACTATATTTGAATCCATAACACCCAGTACTGCAGGGATGTCCCCAACTGCAAAAGCTTTGTAAAGTCCGTCTATGACAGCCAGATTTTGGGTGGCAATTTTTAAATCATCTTCATGTGTTTTCATAAAATTCTTTCTGTTTTAAATTATCAAGTTACTTTTTAACTTTTCCAAAGTTTGGAACTTTGGAAAAGTTAGTTAGTGTGGTTTATGTACTTCCAATTCAATTTCGATCAGAAATTCAGGCAATGCCAAACCTTTGACCTCCAACCAGGAACCTGTCGGGAACTGCTTGGTATAAACGGTATTTCGGTATCCGGCATGTTCTAAAAATGCCGGCATATCTGTGGTAAATACATTCTCCACCACTACATCGTCAAAAGTGCAGCCATAGTGTTTCAGCACTTTGTCCAGATCGGAATAGCAGTTTTTCATCTGTTGGAGAAAATCGCCCACTGCCGTCGGACCACCTTCATCGTCCATGCTGACTGCTCCGGATATTTTGATGCTGTTGCCAATCTTCACGGCATGGCTGTAGCCATAGGCTTTTTCTACTTCAGGCCTTAGGTTGAAATAAGCTGGTTTTTCCTGATTCATTTTAAGAGTACTGTTTTGTTTAAATGGGATAGTAAAATGGGTTAGACTTGGACCCGACTTTTTCCTGGCTTAGTCTTTTCCTTTTAAAATATTTACTTGCCCTCTGCCATTAAGCGTTTGGCCTCCTCGGCCTTTTCCTGTGAATCTTTCATACCCAATCCGGCGGCTTTCTCATAATATTGGGCTGATTTTTTATATTCCCTGATATTCATATAATATTCTCCCATACTGTCATAAGCATTGGCTTGCTTCGGGGCCAGTTTGATGTATTTTTTGAAGGCTGATTTGGCTGATTTCATATCTCCAGCCTCCATATGCGCATAACCCAGCATATTGTAACCACCTGCGCTTTTCGGATCTAATTGAACGAGCTGCTTACCATTTTCAACTGCCGCCTGGTAATCTTTATTGATCCAATAATTTATAAACAAGCCCAAGTCATACACTTGCGGGACATCAGGATAAGCTGACACCAACTCACTAAGAACAGGGGATAAGTCTCCTTTGGCATCACTTTTTAGTATTACCAATGCCTTCCGCATGGATTTTTCTGCCGGATTCAATTGGCTTTCCGGGACCGCCAAAGCTTTGCCAGCCATCTCCTCAAAAACATTGTACTGATCTAATCCCGCCATGCCCAGCGCTTTATGCGCATAAGCCATAAAGAATTCCGGGTCTTCTTTTACAGCATTCTGAATAGATTCATTGTAAGCACGGATATCTGCATGATGGGCCGAAGTGATAGCATCATGATAATATTGCCTGGCGGCATCAGAATCTGTGGATACAGGCAAATGGTATCCTTGTGCCTGGACTGCCTGAAAGCCAAAAAGAAACAGGATAAGTAGTAATAAATTTTTCATTTATTTGGTGTTTAATTATTTACTGATAAAACCTTTACCTTTAAAGTTGAATTAAATGAAGCTACCCTTAGATTTTTTGAATTTAAACCCATCGGGTATGAAGCAGCCGTTTTTCTTTCCTAATGCAGGGATTTATTTCCCTAGTGCAAAATCAATTGGTCACCCTTCTTTGCTCTTCCTGCGACCCTACTTTTCTGTCTCTGGTTCCTTTGATTTTGCTGTTTCCAAACTTGTAGGTGTAGGTGGCCATAAACACCCTTTTTTCAAACTTGAGCCTACCTGTAATTTCCAAATCAGCACCATCGAATGATCTCCACCTGAGTTGACTGGTTTCGAGTATGTCGTTGCAGGATAACCTGAACACTCCCGCCTTTTGGAAGTCTTTTTGGATTCCCAGATTGAGGAAGCCCCGCGAAAGTACCTTGTAATATCCCATGATACTGGGAGACATATAATACCCCATCAACTCAATGGTATATTTTTTGGGAAGTGTAAAGGTATTGGTCAGCACTACCTGAATACCTTTCTGATCAACATCATAGGCCTCTCCATTCAGTTCTGAATTGACTTTCTGATAATTTGCCGTGAAGTTGTTCTGGGTTTCCCACCAAGAAGTCAATTGCAGGGGGAAAGCGACAATCATGGATACCGTCTGCCTTTGGTCGATATTTTCTGTTTTAAGGAATACGGTGTTGGTCTCTTCATTTAGGGTAGGTTGAAATTGTGCGATTACATCTTTATCCATGCTATGCTGCACCGAGAAAATCATACTCTTGTAAGAATAATCTGTTTTGATGTTGTTGGTGTAGGTAGGCAGGATGTTTTCATTTCCGGCGAAGAAGGTAAAAGGGTCAGAAAAAAACACAAAAGGCGCCATTTCATTGAAAGTAGGGCGGGTAATCCTGCGTCCATAAGACAGTTGTACCAGGTTGTCAGCATTGATTTTTCTGGATAAAAATGCCGTTGGAAAGAAATCCCCGTAATGCCTGTCAACGATTTTTTCTCCTGAAACGGTCGTCAGGTTGGTTTTGGTGTTCTCGTATCGTAGCCCTCCATTTAAGGTGGTTTTTTCATCAAATTCAATTTTTGCTGTGGAAAAAGCGGCCAATATATCTTCTTTGAGAAAGCCATCGTTGGTGAAGTTTGGATCAATCAGCCAATCTGATCCAAGTTTCTCGTCGAAGAGCACCGTATTGGTAAATTCTGAAAAAGTGCTCCGGACACCTGATTCTACGGCTACTGATTCCCCGATTTTCATGGAGTGGTTAAGATCTGTCACCCAAAGCTCAATTGGAGTATCCTTGGTTATTCTGAATTCTTCTGAACCGATCAAATCATTGGATTCATCATAATTCATAATGGTATACCCGGATGGGTTGGAATTTTTGTAGGTCAGGTAATCTACATTGGTACTGATGACCTGACCATTTTGGAATGTATGCTGAAGATTGATATTGCCCATGATATGACTCCATTTATTAACTTCCACCGTTGTCATTCTAAAAAGGGTATCCGGGGAGATGGAATAATTGGATTTTGTGACGTTGGGTGCAGTCATATCCCAACGGTTAGTATAGCCACTAACCAAGCCACTGAAGATGGTATTGCTTCCCAATTTGTAGTCAAACCCTGCCTGATAATTGATGGACTTTCTGGTGGAAAACCGATCGGTATTTGTATCCATACCTATGTCTTCAAATCCGTTATTGTTGCCTCTAAATTGTTCCCATTCCTGAACCTGATCTACATAAGTCGTGGACAAAAGACCAAACCAGCTGAATTTTGGACCCTGATGGTTGAGGTTGAAGCTCATATTGCCGTTATAGCCCGATCCATAACCTTGGCCGACAGTCAGAGAACCGTTGGTGCCTATCATATCGTTGTCTTTTTTCATCACAATATTGATAAACCCGGCATCACCGTCCGCATCATAGTTGGCCGGAGGGACGGTAATGATTTCGATCTTTTCCACATCACTTGAATTCAGCCCTGCCAGCATCTGATACGCTGCCTCCAGGGGCATTCTGAACCGTTGGCCATTCATCAGGATAACCACTCCGTTTTTCCCTAAAACGGAAAGCGAATTATTCTGTCTGTTCACCATTACCCCGGGAGACCTGTCCAGCACATCGATGACCGACAAGCCAGCTGCTGATATGCTGTTGGCCACATTGACCACCATTTTCCCCTGTTCCAATTCAAATAGTGGCCGGGTGGCCGTTACCGTCACTTCATCAAGGTTCTGGTCTTCTTCCTTCAATAGGATAGCCGCCAAATCACTTTTTTCAGTTCCCAAAAAGGGGAACACCGGGGAAAAGCTTTTGGAATATCCCAGGATCGTTACTTCCACAAAGTATTGCCCTTTTGGGATGTCTGTAAATACATAGTTTCCGGAGTCGTCGGAAATGGCCCCTTGGACCAAAGAGGAATCCGGCTCATTTCTAAGCAATACACTGGCATAGGAGATGCCTTTTGACTGGGAATCAAACACTTTTCCCTGGATTATTCCTTGAGAAAAAACGCCAGAAGCCAATAAACAAAGCAGTATGGCAATTAATGGGGACTTCATTAGGTTAGAATAAAATTTTCATGATAAACGGGTTTGATTGGTAAGGAATGGGAAAAGTTTATTTAACAGACTGAATGTAAATAGATTAGCAGTGGTCGGAAAGAAGGCCAGGATGAAAGGATGGGTTTACTGTCCGAAGTCAATAGAATTCTTTTCGGGGCTAGATTTGAAGAACGGATTCTGAGCCTCATTTAGAAAAATAAAAATGGCCACATGAAAAAGTGGCGAAAAAATAAGGGCCGCCTTTTCCTCTCCGATATCAGGTTGGCAACACTCCAAGGGAAAAGATTTCATCCCGTATACCCACCGAAAACAGTAGGATCATTGTAACCGGATGCAAGTCAAAATCCATCAGCATGGGCAGTCGCTTGTACAGAGAAGCCCTGGTTATAGAGGGCATCCACGGGTGCTATATTAAGAACTTTGGTTTAATTTCCTCAGGTAAATAGCCTGCAACTTCTCCCTCGCAAGAGCTAGCCTTTTGATGTGCTCCGGTTGTAAAGGTAGCTACAAATTTTCCCGCCTTCGAAAACCTTTGACCGTTCCCTGTATTTGGGATTATTAGGGTTACTACTTTCACAGGAAAAACGCCAAATTAACGATTTGATAAAAGCCACCTTGCTTCTGGTTTCCCTTAAACTGTCTCATTTAAAATAAACTAAAAATTGTTAACATAATTGTTTCTGTTTGATTATTTTTAAAGTGATTTACCTGACCAAAATCCAGGACCGGGATATAATTCCTTACTTGAATAAAATCTAGTACCAAGGATGGTTTAAATTCCGATCTCGAGACCATAGGCATTTTAAAACGACGCCGTCCAAATTTGCCTGCCAATCAGATAATTCCGGATCTGCTACAATTATTGCTGCAGGCGCTGAGACGAGACTTATCGGTTATTTGAAGGGCGTGTTTATTTTATTTTTATGCGTTCAATGTCTCCAACAGGCAACCAATCATCCATATTACCAAAAGAACTTCTATCAATTTTAAAGTTGTCTATTTCACTAAAATCTTTGATTGAAATTAGGACCAAATATCTTTTTCCTCCAAATCGTTTCTTTAATCCTATGTCCAATTGCAGTTTTTGCTTGTTATTTTCCAGCAATTTTGACGATTCTTCTTTTGTTAATTGCTCTGAATTGAAAACATCGGAAACAAAAGCATAGGCTTTAATTAATCCATCGCCTTTATTTTCAATAAAGAATAATCTATCTCCGGTTTCCACTTTTCCATAAGGAAGTTTCCTTCCCATAGCTCCCCTTAAAATCATCGATTTGATGCCTTTTCTCAGATAATCTAATTCTTTTGCTTTGCGGTCTAAGTATACTACATGATCCATTTTTCAGGTGTTTTATTTTATTTGAATCTAATGTTGATTATTCATTCGCTTATTAAGCTTTCATAATTCTTCATAACAGCGGGTGTTAAGGTGAAAATAATAATAAAAAGTCCAGTGAAAATCTTACCAGGAAAAGATGAGGCACAATAAGCAAGTAAAGGAAAAACGGTCGCTTCATGATGTTAATCGTTCATTTATAAATTTAATCCAATTTCAATATTTTCCTTCAAATCGCAGATAAAACGTACCATCGGGGCACCATCCAATACATCGTGGTCCATAAGGACTGACACATGGAGTATTTCTCTAATCTCTATGCTATCATCAATTACAGTCGGTTTCTTCAGTACCGAACCCACTCCAAAACAGATGGGGTGTACTGATATGGGTATAAACCAACCATTAACTTTTCCTATCATTCCTAAGGAGGTAAAGGCCACATTCCCCATTTTTTTAAAAGCTAATTTTGGATGTTTCAATACAAACTTCCAAAAATACCGTCTTAGGAATCCGGGTAGTGAATAGTATACTTTCTCCCATTGCCTGGTTTTTTTTCGAAGCATGATGTCATTTTCAGTAAATTCTTCGGTTTTTGCTTCTGCTATTTGTACGGCTATGGATTCCATACTTACTTCATTTGCTTTTTCTATAATCAATGGGATGGGCACTTTTGTCCCTTTTAAATCTTTTTCTACCATAATAGAAACGTTGATATCTTCAAAAATCATCAATTTATTTCTACCCAGCAGGTAGGCGCTGGAAGTTTCATACTTCTTTAGCGTATAGCCAATGACACTTATCAGCCAGGCAGTAAACGATATACGGTGATTATGTGTATTATTGTAATCCTTAATTTTCTTCCTACTATCTGTCACGTCAAATTCAAGCAAACCGGTAACATGATGTTTTTGCTTTCCAACCTCGCAAACATCAATGCTAGCTATTCTTGAATCAGGGAATTTTTTTATTTTATAGTTCATCCTATATCCGGGCGAATAGTTGTTTGATAGACCTTTGGCATTTTGCTTCAAAGAACCCTATGGGAAGTTGAAACGGATCCTATTCCCGAAGAAAGGGATCTTTATCAGGGTGCCATAGGTCAGAGAAATCGGGAAAGTCCTCCTTCAAGTGTAATTACTAATTCTATAGCATATAAGAGTTAATTGGTTTTCATCAGTCAGATCAAAATCCAGGCGGATCCTCAGAAATTGGATCATCTTTTAACCCGGATGATGTATTAGGTTTCGTTATAAAGGCTGAAATGGCAAGAAAATCAGGCAGTTTGGAAACTAGCACCCCTATGGTGAAGTTGAAAACTGCAAGGAAGTGACTGATTTTGAAGTAATTTCAGTTTGCAATAGAATTCCTAATACATATTTCAGCTTTAAACAGCCTTTGTATTCATTCCGATACGGTTCTTTCCCATGTTATCGGGAAAACCTGATCAAGTTACAAAATTATCCGTATAAAAATCCCTGGGCTTGAAATGCTTATCGTCAAAAAATAATTGAATACGATCTTCGGTTCTATTTTTAATTGGAACACCTATAGGTAAACCAGTATAGCTTTTAGTTATAGTATAGTGAGCGGCTCGATTTCCACATCGATTTAATTTTTTTGTGAAGTAGGAATATAGATAGTGAAGGTAGCACCCATATTCGGTTCACTTGATGCGGTAATGATGCCATTGTGATTGTCAACTATCTTTTTTACGATAGCCAGACCAATACCTGTGCCGGCGTATTCGTCTTTGCCATGTAATTTTTGTAATACTTCAAAAATTTTAGTGCTAAATCTTTGTTCAAAACCAATTCCGTTGTCGCTAATAGTGATCTGGCAGTATTCCATGTGAGGAGAAAGTTCTGGTATATTCAATTCTTTGTAGGCAATATTCCGGCCTGTAATTTGGATTTGAGGCGGTCTTTGTGGGTCTGAATACTTAAGCGCATTGCCAATAAGGTTGTGCATCAGCTGCCGAAACTGAAAAGGAATAATAGGAACATGGCAGATTTCCTTCACTTCTATTACAGCCTTTTTTTCATCAATCGCTTCTTTAAACTCTTTTTTTAGTTCTTCTACAATTAGGTTGAGATCTGTGTTTTCAAAAGTTCGTTCTCCGGCACTGATGCCGGAGAAGGCAAGTAAATCCTGGATGAGTTGCCTCATTCTTTCTGTTTCCTGTTGTATAAGTTGGAGATAATTTTTCCCCTTAGCAGATAAATTGGGCTTTTCTTTTTCTATAATCAGCCCTGCAAATGTTTGTAATTTGCGAAGCGGTTCTTGTAAATCATGGCTTGAAACATAGGTAAACGCTTCCAGTTCCTTGTTCATATTCAGAAGCTCTTTGTTTTTATTTTCCAGGGATTCATTGGCTATTTTTAATTCCTGGGTTCTTTCCCCAACAGCTTTTTCTAATCTTAATTTTTCTGCTTTGCGATCCCGGATTTCTTTCTTGAGCAATCCTTTATCTCTTTGTTCCTTTTCAAGTAACAGTCTTCTTACTTCTGTAATATCCGAAATTATTAGAAGGATTAATTGTTCCCGTTGAGTTTCCTGAACAACACGGCTTGCATTGAGTGACATTATTTTTTCACCGATATTCAGGAAAGTGTGTTTCACTTCATAATTATAGAAGTGAGAATTTTCAGGAATGATGTTTTCCAATAATTTGCGGAGCGCTGGAATGTTCCACTGTTTGTTTCCCAAATCATACAGATGGACTCCTTCGGTTTGTTCTGCAGCAACACCAAATTTTTCGTAAAATGCTTTATTGGCAGATTTTACCCGCAGGTCTTTTCCTAAGACCAACATGGGTTCGTGCATGGTAGAAACGATGGCGTTGGAATATTCATAGGACTCATTGAGAAGGTCATTGCGGGTTTGTAATTCCTGATTGGTGGTCGAGAGCTCTTCGTTGGCAGATTCTATTTCTTCCTTTGAGGTTTCCAATTCTTCATTCAGGGTTTGCAATTCTTCGTTGCTCGAAACTACTTCTTCCTGGGCACTTTGCAATTCTTCCGTAAAAGCTTCCTGCTCCTGGGAGGTAGAAAGCGCATCCGCATGCGCTGCTGCCAATTCTTGTTCTAATTTTTTTATTCTTCGGTCTTTCGCTGCCCCGATAGCTTTCGGGCTATTTTTTACGATGTCATTTGCCTGTGAATAAATTTCGGTAGGTTCCTGTTCTGTAAAAAGAATAAGAAGCAAGGGTTCGTTCCAATCTATTAGAAGCGGAACAATTTCTAAACTTACTATCTTTACCACCGAGTTAATTTTAAATTCAATTCCGGTTTTCCGAATGCGCTCTTCTGTTTTAATTACCTTTGAAATGGCGTTACGTAATTCGAAGGCAATTTCCGGACGTGCCATTTTTAAAATATTGAAAGTGGAAGGGCCTTTTGGGTGGGTGAGAAATACATCGGTGGTGCCGCGAAACTGAATAATATCCATCTGCTGGTTGATAACCACACTGGCAGGCATAAAATTAGAAACAAGCACTTCATCAATCGCATCGTCAAGCCCTGGTTGGTTAACAACTGCATGTCTCGGAGTTTTATTCCTTTGGGCTTTCTGATCACTTTTATTGGACAGAGGCTGATGGGCAAAGCCTGGGGAGAGTTCAGGCAACCGCCGGGAGCCTGTATTCATTTTTCTAGAAAATATTTTGTACTTTTTATTGACCATTGAAAAAAGACTAGCTGAGTGGCTGATATTTTCGGATTTGCCAAGCATTAAAAAGCCATCGTTGTTTAAAGCGTAATGAAAGGTGTTTACTGCTTTTTTTTGAGCAGCGGTGTCCAGGTAAATAAAAAGGTTGCAACAACTAATAAAATCAAGACGTGAAAATGGCGGGTCACGTAAAATATTATGAGGGGCAAACACGCACATGTCACGCATGGCTTTATTCACACGAAAACTACCGTCCGCTTTTGTAAAGAAACGCTGGATCCGGCTTGGCGATACGGTTTCTAATTCTTCCTTGGTGTACAAGCCAATGCGAGCTTTGGCGATGGCTTGTTCACTCAGATCTGTCGCAAAAATCTGAACAGGTATGCTGCTGGAACGGCTTCCCTGGACCTCAAGTAGCATCATGGCTATGGAATAGGCTTCCTGGCCTGTTGCACAGGCAGGTACCCAGATACGCAAGGAATCTCCGGTTTCTTTTCTTTTGAGTAATTTTGGAAAAAGTGTTGTTTTTAAATAGTTGTGCGTGTCGGTGTCGCGGAAAAAGCTGGTTACATTTATTAGCAAATCCTGGAAAAGAATTTCTATTTCTTCGTTTTTTTGGGTAAGTAGTTTGGCGTATTCCTTGAGGTTGCTTATCTTATATAAGAGCATTCTGCGAAGGATGCGCCTCTTGATGGTGTTCATTTTATAGGCACCGAAATCAACACCTGTTGGTTTATGTAGTTGGTTGAGAATGATTTTTAAATCTGAATCGTTATTATCAATAAGATCTTCCTTATTGGTTTTCGATCCTCCATTGGCTGATTTGACAAACGGATGTTTGCTGAGTCGTGCCAATTCGAGGGCAATTTCTTTAGGCGATAAAATAAAGTCTATGACACCTGCTGAAATGGCCGACCGGGGCATGCTTGTGAATTTTGCCGTGTCGTCCTGCGCAAACGTTAACCCGCCTTCATGCTTAATGTCTTTAATGCCGACTGTGCCATCGCTTGCACTTCCTGAAAGAATAATGCCGATTACCCTTTCTTTTTGTGCATGGGCTAATGACGAGAAAAGAATATCTATAGAAATGGCTGTACTGCTTTCTGACCGGGGTATTAATTTAATATGGCCGTCTGTTACTTCAAGTCCTTTGTTGTAGGGGATGACAAAAACGTTATTGGGTTTTATTTTGTCCATGTCATCGATTTCCTGCACCTTCATTTCTGTTTTATTCGATAATATTTCAGTCAACATGCTTTTGTGATCGGGACTGAGGTGCTGCACATATATGAAAGCCATGCCCGTGTCGGAGGGCAGGGATTGGAGTAACTCTATCATCGCTTCCAAACCTCCTGCAGATGCACCTATGGCAACAATGGGAAAAGGGCTTTTGGATGCAGGTATAGCTTTGGATTTGGCGGGTTTTGATTTACTTTTTTTCATTGTCCTTCAGGCAATATCATTTTTTAGGGAAAGAGAATGGCATCTCCCGCACAGGCTTTACCCTTCAATTAATTTTCAGGGTTTTCAGGAATTTTTATGGAAGCACCTGTTATCATAAAATTTTCTTTGAGTGGTAGGGGATTCCCTTTTTGGGTTACCAGGCTTAGTGCTTCATAAATGACCTTTTTCCATTGCAAAAATTCAACCGGCTTACAAATAAAATAATGTGCGGCATCTCTGAAAACCCGCTTAACCGTTTCCAGGTCAGAAGAAGTGGTAAACATTATTACCGGTAATTGCTGCAAGCCGGTATTGCGTTTTATTTCCCCCAAAGTTGCAAAGCCGTTTTTCCGAGGCATGTTAAGGTCCAGAAACAGCACGTCGGGCAGCTTATTTTCTTTATTGGCAAGCACCTCCATCACCTGTTCACCATTATTCACAATGCTCAGATGGGCGGTCACCGGCAGCTCGTCCAATGCATCTTTGAACAAAAGACAATCTGCCTGGTCGTCATCGGCCAGGAGTATATTGATATTTTGTGAAATCATTTTACCAATTTAAGAATGTTCGTGTTAAATAGCTATTATTTAAATAATAACGTTTGATGGAAACAAATATATAGGCGCAAGGAATAGGGGAGAATGAAAGTTGAATGGGAATGGCCCGGCGTCCTATCATTCACTGATATTATGTATTGAAGAAATGGTTAATGGCTTGGACATTGTTAATGAATAGGTCGTGGCATTGGTTCCAATCATTTAAGCGACAAAAAGTATGAAACCTGAAATTAAAAGTGAACGGTATAAGCTGCTCAGAACAGTAGAAAGCATTCTTGAATCCCCTATGATTTTTTTAGGATTTATTTGGTTAATCTTACTTATAGTTGAGTTGGTCTGGGGAAGAAACAGGACGCTTGAACACATTAGTTTAGGCATTTGGGGAATTTTTATTCTTGATTTTCTGATAAAAGTTTTCCTCGCCCCGGAAAAGCGATACTTCCTCAAAAAGAATTGGCTGACTACCATTTCTCTGTTCATTCCGGCATTACGTGTATTTCGGGTATTGAGGTTTGTCAGACTTTTACGTGGCCTCCGGGGAATCAGGATTGTCCGTATCGTATCTTCGCTCAACAGGAGCCTGCGTAGCTTAGGTAAAACCATGAAGCGCCGTGCCTTTGGTTATGTGATGATTGCTACTCTGATTGTAACCTTTGCTGGAGCTGCGGGGATGTATGCCTTTGAAAATTCGACCCCTGGCTTTACCAGTTATGGGCTGGCACTTTGGTGGACGGCCATGCGAGTGATAACGGCAGGTAATGAATTTAATCCCATGACTACGGAAGGCCGGGGTTTGGGCTTTTTAATTGCTGTTTTCGGATTTAGTATTTTTGGCTATTTCACAGCCACTTTTGCTACCTATTTCATCGGAAGGGATGCCGAGGAAAAGGAAGGCCCAATCGCCGGATCCATGGAAATTGAAGACCTGAAATCAGAAATAATGGCCTTACGAAGGACCATTGAAAAGCAAATAGATGCGTAAGCGGTTTTTCATCTGAAATCTATGTGCAGATGCTACTACCGAAGAAAATTGGGGATGCGCTGCCGCATTAGGGTAAATGCTCACAATTTGAACCCAAAATGGGGATGAAGAAGCTTTTGGCAGCCTGAAATTGCTTCAAAATCAGTCCATGTACTTTTCCTCGAAATTACGGATACTTTCATCGGTTCCGGCGATAATAACCTCATCCTGATCTTGAAACTCAAAAGTTTTGGGGTTTAAGGCGGAAATTTTTTCTCCGTTCCGGATGACGGCAAGTATGGTGCATCCCGTATCAGCTCGTACATTACTCTTGGCCAGGGTAGTTCCAGATAACCTACCAGCCGGCAACTGCACGAGGTTAATCCGTTTTTCAGCGGCTAAGGACGTTTCGTCCTCAAATATGTTGGAGACAAGCATCCTGCCACTTACCGTTGCTAGAGACTGAACGTAGTCAGCACCGGCATGATAGAGTTTTTTCACATTTCCAATATTATTGGCACGTACAATAATATGCATTTTGCTGTTCATGTTCTTCGCCAGCAAAGTGGCAAAAATCGCCATTGTATCATGCTGAATGGTGATAATGATGGCAGATGCGTCACTTACCCCGGCTTCCAGAAGAGTTTTAGTTTCACGGATATCTCCGACAATGTGAACCCCTCTTTTTCCCGTATGTCAATGACTTTTACTTCAATGCTTTTCGTCTTCAGTACTTCAAAAGCAGCCTTTCCGGATAAGCCATACCCAACTATCAGAACCATTTTTCGGGAAAAATGCCTGATGGTGGCTTCTGCCTTTTTATTGAGCTTATCGAGCTCTTCCCTGTCTCCTGCAACAAGCAAACGTAGTTTGGATTTTAAAACCAGGTCAACAGGGACGGGGCTTTTAAAATCGCCGTCTTGCCAGGCACCAATAATATTCAGGTGATATTTATCCAATAAATGAGCGTCCTTGATAGATTGATTGCAAAGTTCACTTCCTTCTTCTATGTCAATCTCTATCAGTTCAACGGTGCTATCAATTTCAATGCTATTTTTGATGGAGATGGCAGGAACCTGGCCAGCCAGGCTTTTTCCTATCAGTTGTCTTGGTGAAATGGTATGATCGGCCCCAGCCAGTTTATAATATTTTGCCATTTCTTCATCTTCAAGAACTGCAATTATTTTGACCGTTTTATGGATATTTCTGATGGAAAACAAGATGCTTATATTTTTGTCGGTGATTGAATTGAGTACGACGGCCTTTGCTTTTGCCAGTCCAGCCGATTCCAGCGTGGATTCCAATTCAGGATCACCTAGCATAACCTCCATTTCAGACTTTAAGAGATCCATTGCGCTATCCTCCTGCGTTTCAACAATGACGTAATCCTGATTTCGGGAAATAAGCTCTTTCACCAATAATTCTGCGTGGGTTGAATAGGAACAAATAATGACATGATCATTTTTAGTGACCTTGGTTGGAGGAGATTTTTCGAGTGCCCCCTTTAGCGAAGGGAGAAAAAAAACAGGGAAAGCCACGAAAACAAGTACCACACCCGTTAAATTCATGATAAGCACGAAGTAATTCAAGAAATCACTTTCCCAGGGTGAAAATCCTCCATAGCCACTCGTGGTCAAAGATTCTACTACTACTTGCAGGGCTTGGGGAAAAGTTACCTCCCGATTCTCAAAAATGCCCATGGACCACAAAAAAATTTCTGCATAAATAACAATGATGCAAGTCACCGTGAGGGCAGCAAAGAAAATTCTTCTTTTCAGGTTGTTCTGCATCAAATTTGTCCAGTGTTATTATTTAAGTTTGTGTATCGCCCCTCATCTTGCCAGGCTGGCTGGTAATTCAATAAATCATATAGAACTGATTCTCAATAATACTTCTATACTATCTTCGGGATCGGACTAACGAGCTGTCTGGAATTCGCCTTCAATAAAAGTCTTTTCCATAGTGCTACGTACATCAGAAATCGTGACAATCTACTTATCCTTGCATGCTTCTTTTGCAGGCAAATCAAACGGTTGAGCTCCGGTTTACTGGTGTATAACGATCCTAAGACGGCTATGATCGTGAATAAAATTCCAATACCCATCCAAAGATCAGCTTTGTTTTGGCCGGGAACTTTCTGACTGTTATTTGGGAAAACGTTATCCTGGAATTAGGTGAGAGGTCTTCTTAGTAAATAGGTGCTCTTTTCAGATTATCCTTCTCCTAATTGGTAAACCACTCAATTATTCAACCGGGGTCAGGACAATATTTCTATAACTCACCTTGCCATGATCTCCCTGGAGATATATTGGTCCGGGAGCCAGCACGTCAGCACTCATGGCCCCTCCGGTGGGGCCCCAGGCTGGTTCATTGTCAATGATTTTTTTACCATTTAAAATAACCGTAACGTGGCGATCTACCAGAGTAATATCCATAGATTGCCATTCCCCTGCCGGTTTTTCAGCGGCTGAATCCGGAGTAATTCGGCTGTATAAAGCACCCATGTTGTGGGAATCCACCGGTTTTCCATAAGAATCCACTACCTGGATTTCATAGATGCCCCGCAGGTATACACCGCTGTTGTTTCCCTCTGGTACATTGACCTCTAGTTTTAGGTTAAAGTCTTCAAATTCCTGTTGGGTGCGAATGTTACCATAAGATATGTGCTCCCCATTTTCTGGCTGTACAGGATTGTTTACCAGTACCCCGTCTTCTGCGGCAAAGCCATTGGTCTGGTTGGGATTCATCAGTTCCCAACCGGTAAGGTCCCCGCCGTTGAACAAGGAAATGGGATTGCCATAGCTGATTTGGGACAAGTCTGGTTTTTCCGGCATGGGAGGCATGCGTTTGGCGGTAAAATGGGATTGGTATTCCCCATTTCTTCCGGGTCCAGTCATGGTGCCTTTCAAGGATTCTCGGGATTTCTCTATCCGTAGGGTATGGGTGAGTACGTGCGTTCGCTCATCACTTTTTCGGGAGTTGCTGGTTCTCGTAACGACGAGGGTGTTATCATCTGCCAGGTAAACATGGGCTACAGGCAAGACACTTCCGCCAATCCAAAGTAGTTCTGCATCGAGGAATCCTTTCTCTTCGCTCACATGCAACCATCCGACCCCACCGCCTTCGATTTCCAAACCCCACATGCCGAGGAAGGGATTGGCCAAAGGACTTTTGGAAGCGGTAATACCAAAACTACTTAATACAATAGCGAGCAGGAGGATAGGGCGAATGGTAGGTTTCATGGTGTTTTTTTGAGTTATTTTTTCAGATTTACCTTCATGGATAGGATGAAAACCGAATGTACTAAAAATTTGAATTAAAACTTCAATTTGGATGTGATATCAGGATCCGAAAGTGTCCTGCTGCTGGTTTTAGTAGTGTTTAACGATTTTTAATTAAAATTTGATTTCTTCCTCTGGCAGAATATAAAATTTAAAAATCAGGTTGTTGAGCGTATGGGCTCATTTCCATCCGAAACCCTTGTACTTTTTCAGGATTTTCCAATTGTATGTGCCTGCATATCCAATAGCCACTCCATTTCGGTTAAGATACCATATTTTTTGGTTAAGATGTAGGATATAAAAGAGCCGACATCAATCTAACTTAGCCTATCCTTAACACTTAATCAACGCATATGAAAAATTTTACCCTAAACCCCCTAAACCATAAAATATCCGGGATCCTTTGGATATTGATGGTTTTTATGATGACCGAAACCTTTGGTCAGAGCAGGGTTAGCGGCACTGTCCGCAATGAGACCAATGAGGCACTGCCTGGAGTCAGTATACTGGTGGTGGGCACCACCATTGGTACCGTGACAGATGTGGATGGTCAGTATTCCATCAATGTTCCCGAAGACGCTCAAAGCCTTTCTTTTTCGTTTATCGGTTTTGAATCCCAAACCCTGGATGCCAGCGGCAGAAGTACCCTGGACGTGATCATGCGAGAGGATTCTCAGGACCTGGGAGAAGTGGTGGTGACCGCCTTCGGGGTACAGCGCGAAAGAAAAGAACTGGGTTATACCGTACAAGCCCTGAAACCTGAAGACCTGACCTCTGCCAATGATTTTAACCTGGTCAATTCCCTGAGCGGAAAAATTGCTGGCGTGCAGGTGACGAATAGTGGCTCCCAGGTAGGAGCTTCCTCCCGGATTGTCATCCGGGGAAACGCTTCTTTCTCTGGAAATCAACCCTTGTTTGTGGTAGATGGCATCCCCATAGATAATTCCAGTAGTAACATCGGTGGTGCCGGAGGACTGGATTATGGGAATACAGCGGCAGACATTGACCCGGAAAACATTGCTTCCCTGACGGTCCTGAAGGGAGCCAATGCAGCAGCCCTCTATGGCAACCGGGCCACCCATGGGGTCATTCTGATTGAAACCAAAAAAGGACAACAGGGAAAAATGGGCCTGGGAGTAGAATTGAATTCTTCCATGGTTTTTGATGTACCCAGTTTTTTTATGAATTTCCAAAACGAATACGGTCCTGGACAAAGGGGCGGGGAATATGATTGGCAACAATACCTGGAAAATAATCCGGGATCCAACCTGAGTTACAATGAATACGCCAAGCAGAATAGTTACAATTATGTGGACGGCACCGGTGGCGGGATCAACGAGAATGCCACTTCCTGGGGTCCGCGGTTTGATGCCGGTTTGCTATTGGACCAATGGGTAAAGGGACCCAACAGCCCCTGGGAATCCATGCCCAATAATATCCATGACCACTACTTTCAGACCGGTAAGAACTTCATCAACCAGGTGGCCGTAACGGCAAAGGGCAAACAAGCCTATGGCCGGGTAGCCTTTTCCAACCGGCAAATGAATGGCACATTTTACAATACGGACCAGACCGTCAATACCTTTAATGCCAGTCTCACCCTGCTTCCCACCGACAAGTTGAAGGTCAGTTCTGACTTTAATTATGTCAACCGTTTTAGTGACAATATACCGGTGGTATCTTATGGTTCGATGACCAAACTGGCTTGGGGGGCTTTTAGGAATATTCCCCTGGACGAAGTCCGGAAAGTGTATGAGGAACATGGCAACGAAATGGGTAGTGGCTATAACATGAATTCCAATAATTTTTATTATGACCTGGAAAATACCAATAGCATGAACCGGCAGCGCTTTTTTGGAAATGTCAATATAGATTACCAGCTCAATGATTGGCTTTCTGCCAATTGGGTTACCGGCTTGGATTATTACAATGAAGAGCGGGAATCCATTACCCTTTCCAGAACCAGGGCCAACATCAATAATAACATGGGCGGTCAGTTTTCCCTCTCTGATCAAAGCAGGCAAGAGTTTAACAGTGACATCCGGCTGAACATCAACAAGGAATTTGCCAATGATTTCTCCCTGGTAGCATTGGTAGGAGGAAATTTTCGCCAGAATAAGTTCAATTCCATTTCTCTGAGCGCTCCAGACCTGGCCGTTCCGGACCTTTTCAATATTTCCAATGTAAGAGGGACTCCTGGAACAGGTATGTTTGAAAGCCTGAGAGAAACCTATAGTATTTATTCCTCAGCCACCCTGGGGTACAAAGGATATTTGTTTTTGGGTGCTACCGGACGGAACGACTGGAGTTCCACGCTGCCAGAAGCCAACCGGTCCTATTTCTACCCTTCTGTAAACCTGGCATTTACCCTGTCTGAGGCACTGGAGTTTAATTCCTCTACCCTTAGCCATGCCCAGGTTCGGGCCAGCCTGGCGCAGGTAGGTTCAGATACAGATCCTTACCAACTTATGGGTACCTATGGTACCACGTCATTTAACAATATTTCCTTGTTCACCCCCACAGCGGTTAAGCCACCTGCCAATTTATTACCGGAAATGACCACTTCTTTCGAGGTAGGCGCTGATTTGCGGTTTTTTGATGATAAGGTTTCTCTGGATGCAACCTATTACCGGCAGGTAACGGAAAACATGATATTGCAGGTACCGACAGCCAGATCCACGGGTTATGCCTCTCAATTGATCAATGCGGCGGAGATTGAAAACCAGGGGATTGAATTGATTCTGAGGGCCAGGATGATGCAAAGGGGAGACTTCTCCTGGGATGCCACCGCCAACTGGGCAAAGAATACCAGCACGGTAGTTTCTTTGTATGAAGGTTTGGAAAACATCACCATTGCCTCCGGATTTGGCGGAGTGCGCCTGGTGGGTACTCCCGGACAGCCCTGGGGCGACCTGAGCGGTTTGCCTTACGTGCGGGACGACAATGGCAACATCATGATCAGTGCAAACGGTACCCCAATGACCACCAACCAGCAAGTGATCCTGGGAAATGTGACCCCAGACTGGATTGGAGGCATACAGAATAGTTTCCGCTATAGAAATTTCAGTTTCGGTGGCCTGCTCGACTTCAGAACGGGCGGCGATTTCTTCAGTACCACTTTATGGCATTCCTATCCCACAGGTGCTTTTCAAAACACCGTGCAAAACAATGTCAGGGAAGAAGGCATTATCGTAGATGGAGTCAAGGGAGACGGCTCTCCCAATGATGTGCGCATCTCTGCTCAGGATTATTATAACGGTTCCTGGGTATGGAACAACCACGAATATTCCATTGTAGATGGCTCTTTTGTCAAGCTTCGGGAATTGACCTTTGGCTACCGGTTCAATGTCTGGCAATTACAGAACGTTAATTTCTCCGTTTTTGCCCGTAACCTTGCCATCCTCCACCGCAGTGCTAAAGCGAAGGAGCTGGGCCTTGACCCGGAGTCTGCCTCCCAAATGGGTGGTGGAGAAGCCGGTACCGGATTTGAAAACTTCATGCCTCCAACCAACCGGTCTTATGGATTTAACCTGCGGATTACCCTTTAATGGGGTACCTGCCAGTTGGGTAAAATTGTTAATTTGCTAAATTCTGCTAAAAATGAAACATATCATAACATCTAAATTCACCGGCCTGGTAATGGCTTTCGTGATGGTTTTCGCTTCCTGTACGGAAGATTGGAATGAAATGAACATCAATCCCAATCAGCCATCAGAGGTACCGGCAAGTAATGTGCTGGGTGCTGGCATGACAGTAGTGGCCGGTCAGTTGTTTGGAGAGCGTATAGGTATCTATTATGCGGGTACCTGGTCCGGACAACTTGCCGCCATAGGCGCCGGAGATTATGAGTTCCGGGTAGATATCAACAATGGGCAATGGGATAACCTGTACCGGGGGATGGCCTACTTTGTGGATGCCGCAAAAATCGCCAGGGAAGGAGGTAACCAAAACCTGGAAGCCGTTTCCCTGATCATGAAGGCCTATACCGGTCATCAGGTGACGGACATGTGGGGAGATATTCCCTATACCCAGGCCTTCCTTTTGGACGAAGAAGGGATATTGAGTCCTGAATTTGATTCTCAGGCAGTAGTTTACGACAAGATCCTATCAGAATTGGAGCAGGCCAATTCCATGCTCGACCCCAATGGTATGGCACTGGGAGTGGGGGATTTCATTTATGGAGGAGATATCATGCAGTGGAAAAAGTTTGCGAACTCTATCCGCTTGAGAGTAGCCATGCGCATGTCCTCCGTTGTGCCACAGGAGGCTGCGGCGGTTCTGGCTGAGATATTGGGTAATCCTGCTACATATCCCGTATTTGAAGACCACACGGATAATGCCTACCTTAACTGGCCTGGGGTCAGTTCCAATATAGAGCCCTGGAGGCAGCGATTGGGGACGCCCAGCAACAAAAATGACCAATACAGAACCAATTATGACCTGATCAGTATACTGGAAAATCTGGATGATCCCCGGTTGCCGGTATATGCAGACAGGAATCAAAATGGTGCATTCAATGGTTATAAAATGGGGATAGGGCAGACCAGCGACCCCATGAATTCCCAGGCCAATGTTTCTCATATAGGGGACCGTTTTGGTTACGATGACACAGGCTTTTCTCCCTTTATGAACGCCTCCCAGGTATGGTTTATCAAGGCTGAGGCCTATGAAAGAGGCCTGGTTTCCGGTGGGAATAGCCAGGAAGCCTATGAAAAAGGCATTGAAGTATCTTTGGAGGAAAATGGGATTGCTCCGGAAATGATCGACGCCTACCTGCAGCAGCCAGGAGTAGCCTGGGATTCCGGGTCTTCTACCAATCTTGAAAAAATACGGCTGCAGAATTGGCTTGCTTTGTACAAACAAAGTGTGGAAGCCTGGGCAGAGGTGAGAAGAACCGATGTCCCCTTATTGGATAAGGTATCTAATGATTACGCAAATAACCACAACCGACCACCATTTCGCATGTCCTATCCCGCCAACGAAATTGCCCATAATCAAAGTTTTCCTTCTGATATTGAAGAAGAGGACATCTTTTATGGGATACAGCTCTGGTGGGATACCCGTACCGGGGTGGAATAGCACAGGGTTGATGACGATTTAATTGATAATGATATGTATATAAGAATTTTAGTGAGCGCCTTATTATTGGGGATCAGTGGCCTGGTAGTCCATGTTTCCGGACCCATGAACAAACACCCGATCAAGGCAGGTTATGAAATTTCCCAAAAAGCCAATGGACTCCACGGATACATTGGCTATAGCTCTCCCAGGCGTCCGGATGGCTTTGGAGCAGGGATTGGCTTTTATACAGCAGTATGGCCGCTGGTGGAAAAACCCCTGGCAGGCTTTCAGATTGGCTTGCCCGGAAATTGGATCATACCGGATAATCCGGACAACACCGATATTCCCTGCTGTCCGGAGGGGACCATTGCCAGGACCTGGGAACCCAGAGGTCCTACCTGGGCCAGTGTTTTTCAAACCCAGGAAGGGGGATTGGGCTATTGGCGGGGAAACCGCTACCACTACGGACCACCCAAATTCAGTATGAACGGTGTACCCAATTGTTACAATTCCGAAATTGCATCTCCAGGTTGGCCCTTCTTTTACCGGGCGGAAGCCCTGCCGGAGGATGAATTGGGCATTGCACAACTTAGCAACCGGATAGTGGTACCACCGGATGGAATCACCTTTGTGGAGGACCTGGATGGGAAGTTCCTGGGTTATACACATATGATGCTGCCCCTGACCGAAAAAAGGGATGGGCCGCCACCAACCGGCGATCAAAGCTGGACCCTCTTTCTCAATGCAGCTAATTTCAAAGGACCTGTTGCGTATTACATTCCCGAAATGTGGAGCAGGCTCTCCAAAGATTACCCAGCCATAGAAGGTATGGGGTTGGATGCCCGTGAAGGCACCATGGGTGGGGGAGGTGCCATGGAAATCAATACAGTGCCTTCCTTTGAAATGAAGACTGCTGACGGTGAGCTCTTTATCAAAATTCCTCAATTGCAATTTCCCGTAGATGCCCAAGGTCGTTCTGTTTTGGTGCAGGACGTTACTTATTATTCCAAAGATGCTTTGTTCAATCCGGTTAAAAAGTGGAAAAATGGGGGTAAAGCTGTTTCCGGAGCATTTAGTGAAGCCCATTCCTGGAAGCCTGATATCAGTCCCAGGAAAATTTCCCTTGACCAGGGAGCACAGTTAAATGCCGGTGGTACGCAATTGGGAGCACTGGAGACCGTGGTGGAGACTACCGTCAATGAGGTCAATGCCTTTGGCCTGCAATGGCAGGACAATCCCTATGGCGACAAGGGTTTATTCCCTCAGTATTTCAAGCAGCAGGGAGAGCAGCGCATACCCATAACGGAGGAAGAGGTGCCAGCCGAATTGAGAGCAAGTACCTTTGCCGGAGCAGAGACAGAGGAACAATACATCAATTGGAGAGATGGAAATGAAATCGTTCCGGGAAATTTCAGAATTGATAAGGACCTTCCCTATTCTACACCTGAATCAGGAGCATGGACAAACCCGGGACCCGTTTCTGAAGCCTATTCCATTGACCTGAAGGATGGTTCCACCCTTACCTACAAATGGTACCGCTTTATAGATCAGCCTTCCTTCCAGCAGTTTGACTGGAGCAGGGAAGAAAAGGAAGCCTTGCAGCAGCTGGTAGAAAAGATCCATGAAAGCTGGACCATAGACAAAACCTACATGGCTCCCCCTACTGCAGGGGAACTGGTAGCCATAGATCCAGCCCTGATCCTCACACCACCTGCGGGAATGGAAGCAGGTTATGTCCCTATCGTTGTTCGCCAGGAAAGGAAAATGGACGCTTCAAAGAAAGCTAAAAGGTCCCCATTGGCGGATTTATAGGTATTTGGTAAACATACTACCGGTTGATTAAAAAGATGCTTTTTCACCCGTTTTTTTTAGTCACTATTATCACCCAAACAAATCCAAAAGATGCCGGTAGCTTTTGGGTTTTGTTTACCCGAAAATTCTGGCAGTTCTTTTTGCATTGCTTTGGTACAAACTCCTGACAAGATGCGGTATATGACTACAAATAGGAAATGGTTACTTTGGATGGTTGTACTTTGGTATTTTTCCTTCGATTCCGTCCATTCCCAAAGTAAGCCCTCATATCCTCCGAATATCATAATTTTCCTAACAGACGATTTGGGATATGGCGACCTGGGAAGTTATGGCCATCCCTTTATTAAAACACCAAACCTCGACCAGTTTGCCGAAGAGGGGGTAAGAATGACTGATATGCATGCAGCTGCAGCAGTTTGCTCACCTTCCCGGGCCGCTATCCTTACAGGTAGGAACGGCTACAGAAGCGGTTTTTACAATATTGCCGGATTTTTTGGTACGACTCTGGACAAAAATGAAATCACCCTGCCCCAATTGCTGCAGGAGGCGGGTTACGAAACGGCATTTTTCGGCAAATGGCACCTGTCCAAACTGGAGTCACCCGATGAAGTATCGGTAAATGAAATGGGCTTTGATTATTCACTGGCTACCTCAGTCAATGCCTTTGGGACAGGTCCTAAAAATCCCGATAAATTTTTAAGAAATGGCATACCTGTAGGGGAGATGGAAGGTTGGTATGTGGACATTGTCTCCCGGGAGGCCGCAGATTGGATCGCTGAGAAAAGGGACAAAGACAAACCTTTTTTTATCATCATTTCTACCAACGAACCGCATACGCCCATTGATCCGCCCAAAAATTTTGCCAGTTTATATGACCCAGAAGAAATCCGGACACTAAGCCAGCAGGTATCCTATGGTGGGGTGAAACGGCCGGAGAGGGATATCTCTCCCTACGCAAAACAATATTATGGCACTGTATCTCAGGTAGATGACTCATTTGGTGCTTTCATGCAATTTATTGATAATCAGGGACTGAAAGATAGTACCCTGGTCATATTCACCAGTGACAATGGCCCGGAATACCCGGTAACCCTGGAGGAATCTCACGGAGAGTGGGATGATCCCATCCGGGATAAATGTTTTGGCACACCGGGCATGCTGCGGGGAATGAAGCGGTTCCCCTACGAAGGAGGGCACCGGGTGCCAGGAATCATTCGATGGCCGGGACATATCCCGGCAGGAACCGTGAGTGATCAGTTATTTAACGGTACTGACTTTTTACCTACCCTTTGTAAACTGGCAGGGGCCAACGTTCCAAAGGACAGAACCATTGATGGGACGGATGCCTTCAATGCCTTCCTGGGAAGGAGTTATGAAAGAAAGGTTTTGCCCATCTGGTTTTTTCTATTGAATTCCTCTCACATGCCGGGCATGGCACAAATGGCCATGCGCTATCAGGATTATGTACTGGTAGGAAAACTTGCCCCCAGGCGGGAAAATTTTGGTGGAAGCGCTGCCGAAGGAACCTTTCCGGCAGTGGATTGGCTGAAAACAGCCGTACCGGATGATTTTGAGTTATACCATATCAAAGAAGATCCCGGTCAAAGAAAAGATATCGCCCTGCAGGAATATGACACCTACCTGGAATTGATCCCAAAAATGCAGCAACTCTGGCTGGATATACGGGATGAAGGACCCTGGTGGGGTCGAATTCCCGATTAATGTCATTGCCATTGTTTTTTATTAACCGGATTTGAATTATATTTTGAAAATAGAATACAATTTAATAACATGAACGTAAAATTTACTGCCTGGTACAGCCCTCTGATCGTATTGATGATGTTGGCTTGCCAAAAGAATTCGGACAAGGAATCGCTTTCAGATACCGCTGGATCCGGTTTTATCCTTCAGGAAGCCGATCTACCGGAATATGAGAAGAACATCGACCACATGGGCTTGCTGGAGGCATTGGGCGACAGGCACGGAGAATCCATGCGCACAGGGCAGCACATCTACAGCAATACTTGCTTCAATTGCCACGGAGATCCGGAGCAGGAGGGCTCCCTGCCCACTGCTTTTAAATTTTGGAAGGATGCTTTCAAGGTAGGTAACGATCCCTATGCCATTTACCAGACCCTCACCCGGGGACATGGAGCCATGCCACCTCAGGTGAACCTTAGTCCGGTGGAAAAATATGATGTCATTCATTATGTCAGAGAGACATTTGTCAAAGAAAAAAATCCTTCACAGTATTTTGATATCGATGCAGCCTACCTGGCAGACCTGCCAGTTGGTACGACCATGGGCCCGGAACCCAGGGAATACAAGCCCTGGGCAGAGATGGATTATGGGAATTTTTTGATCAATACCTATGAGTTGGTAGATGAAGACGCTCCTCCGAGGGAACGGTCTACCGGACCGGTACAGCCCCTTCCGGATGAAGATTTTGGGGACGCAAATTTTGCTTATAAGGGAATTGCCGTAAGGCTGGATCAGGGTGCAGGAGGGGTAGCCGCAGGAAATGCCTGGATGATGTTTGACCACGACCTGATGCGGATGGCTGGGGCCTGGACAGGAGAAGGTTTTATCGATTGGGAAGCCATTTTATTCAACGAAAAGCACAACATTTCCCCCAGAACTATCGGAAAGCTGCATGTGGAAAATGAAACAGGTCCCGGATGGGCCCATCCGGAGACAGGTACTTTCAAGGATCCCCGTTTTCAGGCCAGAGATGGAAGAAAATTTGGTCCGCTCCCCAGGGAATGGGCGCATTTCAAAGGCCTTTATCCGTATGGCGACCGCCTTATCATGAGTTATACGGTGGGTAGTGCACCGATTTTGGAAACTTTTGGTCTGGATTCCCTGGGAAATAACCCTGTTTTTACCCGGACATTGAATATCAAACCTGCCGGAGGACTGTTGAAAATGCGGGTAGCTCGCCCGGGCACCGCTGTTGCGCTGAGTGGGGAAGGAGCTGAATTGAAAGAAGAAAACGATTATCAGGTGGTATATATCAAGGAATCCTCTGGGCATGTGAAGATCAAAGTATTTTTGGCAGCGCCCAGGGTTTCCGGTCTGGAGGAATTGGCCAGGTCCGCTGCTCCAGCGGAGTCCCTGGAGGAATTTACCAGGGGAGGCCCTGCCCGCTATCCTGAAAAACTGGAGACGAATATCGTGCAGGGAGAGCAGGAGGGTGCCTTTCAGGTGGATGTCCTGAATCCGCCGTTTAATAGTCCATGGAAAAACCAGTTGCGCCTGAGTGGGTTGGATTTTTTCCGGGACCGGAATAGGGCAGTGGTATGTGCTACAGATGGAGATGTGTGGTTGGTGGAAGGCTTTACGCAAAATGAGGAAACGCTTACCTGGCAAAGGATCGCTTCCGGTTTGTTTCAGCCACTGGGCATCAAGGTGATTGACGAAGAAATTTTTGTTACCTGCCGGGACCAGATCGTCCGTTTACACGATTTTAATGGTGACCAGGAAGCAGATTATTACGAAAGTTTCAATAATGACCACCAGGTGACCGATCATTTTCATGAATTTGCCATGGGGCTCCAAGCTGATGAGCAGGGAAACCTGTACTATGCCAAAAGTGCACGGCATGCCCGGGAAGCACTGGTTCCCCAACACGGCACGCTTTTAAAGGTTAGCCCGGATGGAGAACAAACCGAAATCATTGCTTCTGGCTTCAGGGCAGCTAATGGCGTTTGTATCAATCCGGACGGTTCTTTTATCGTCACGGATCAGGAAGGGCATTGGAACCCCATGAACCGGATCAATTGGGTAGAAGAAGGTGGATTTTACGGCAATATGTTTGGCTATAATCCACCAGCTGACAGTACCGATTCCGGCATGGAGCAGCCGCTTGTTTGGGTGGAAAGGGAACGTGATCGGTCTCCTTCAGAACTGCTTTGGGTAGAGAGTGATAAATGGGGTCCACTGAACGGCAAGTTGTTGAGTTTTTCCTATGGCTATGGCAAGGTATACCTGGTACCTTTTGAAAAAGTAGGCGGGCAGGTGCAGGGAGGAATAGTTGAATTGCCTCTGCCCCGTTTTGCCACCGGCGTCATGCGCGGAAGGTTCAATCCGGATGATGGTCATTTGTATCTTTGTGGGCTGTCCGCCTGGGGTTCCACCCAACCTCAATTGGGTGGTCTTTACCGCATCCGGATGACCGGCGAACCAGTGAATTTACCAGTAGACATACAAGCGCAAAAAGATGGGGTTTTGTTGACTTTTACTGAAAAGTTGGACGAAGGCAGTGTAAAGGAACTGTCCAATTACACGGTGGCCACCTGGGATTTGTTGCGTTCGAGAAAATATGGATCCAAACATTATAATGAAAAGGAATTGGAGGTTACTTCAGCTGAGCTGGGTACCGACGGAAAATCCATAAAACTTAAAATACCAAATATTGAACCTACCTGGGTAATGGAAATCAATTACCAGCTGGAAAGCGATCAGGGTAATGTGATCGAAGGACTGGTACAAAATACCATTCACCATTTGGGGGAGGTGTCTTCGTAGCAAGCAGAATTTGCAATCCCGCTTTCGTGCACATCTGGGGGATTGTAAATCCCTAGGAGCGCATGCTGTTCGACATTTGCAATGTCGAACTACAGATAATGAGGATTTGCAATCCTGCTTTCGTGCATATCAGGGGGATTACAAATCCCCCGAACTGTACCACGGGACCATAAATCCCGTGGAGCGTAAGTAGTTTAACATTTGCAACATCGAACTACATGAAAAGGAAGGCATATAAAGATTCAACGGTGTATGAAACCCACTGTATCCTTCCTAATTTAGAAGATCGAAGGATGCCTTAGCAGCTTTTATAAAATTGCCCTTTCCCTAGTTTTTTTTCGATTTCCTTGGCGGTTTTGGTAATGGAAAGTCCCCCGAGGTTGGTACACCTAAGGGTGTTGGGGATGCTTTTTCCCACTTCATACATGGTTTCGATGACTTCGTCCAGTGGAATCAGGTGATCATAATCTGCCAATGCCATATTGGCGCAAGAGAGGGCATTGGAGGCTGCCATGACGTTTTTATTCAGACAGGGAGCTTCTACCCGGTTACCAATAGGGTCGCAGATCATTCCCAGTGAACTTTGCAGGGCCATGGAGGCAGCAGAGATGCTCTGGTCCAGGTTTCCGCCTGCCAGGTATACAATGCCTGCAGCTGCCATGGAAGATCCGGATCCGCATTCGGCCTGACAACCTCCCACTTCTGCAGCAAAGGTAGAATGGGCTGCGATGAAAACACCGATCAGTCCCGCAATCATCAGGGCTTTAACCGTTTCTTCTTCCGAAAGTCCCATGGTATCGGAAACCGCCAACACAGCGCCAGGCATGGCCCCACAGGAACCGGCAGTAGGTGCAGCAACGATCACACCCATGGAACTTTTGACTTCCATGATGGCAGATACGTACATGATAATCTTGTTCAGTACCTCTCCATCCACCAGCTTTTTGCTTTCCATTTGGGATTTGAATTTAACGGATTGAGGCCCCAGGATACGGTCCTCATAGCTAGTTCCCTTAATGCCTGTGCTGACGGCATCTTTCAGGATTTTTCGTATGTTGTCCATTTTAGCCAGTACTTCCTGCTCAGAAATATTCCCTCTGATGCTTTCATACCTGACCGCCAATTCCCAGAGACTAAGGTTTTTATCCTTGTTATAACGCATCATTTCCTCACAGGTGATGAAAGGAACGGTTTGATCTTTTTTGGTCAGCACCGGCAATACAGGCCTGATTTGTTTGACACGGGAAACGGTTTCCATTTCCCTTAAATCCTGTATGTCTTCCAGAAATTGTTGTGATTTAAGTTCAAGAAAAACCTGGTCTGCTGAGTGAAACGCCATGCTGTCAATGTCCTTTCTTTGCTCCAGGTACCTTTGTATGTTTTCATGGTCGGTAGTATATACCAGGGTCAGAAAGCAATCCCCGGCAAATGATACCCTGGCTCCATCGATTTCAATTACTTCGATCATACCTCCTCCGGTAGAGATGGCAATGACCTGATGCGTTTCCCAGGGGTTGGTTAAGGTGATTTTATAGGTGTTTGGGTGCTCAGCTTGAATGTCCCTGATGTTAATTTTTACTTGAATGCCAGCTGCTCCCATGTGTTGTTCCGAGTGGACCAGGCGTTCATCATGAGCCTCCCAGCCCAAAAATCCTCCAAACAAGCCCATATCTGATCCCTGTTCCTTATGGGTGGTAGCCAGAGACCCTTCGGGGTCAAAATCTATCTCAATAGTTGAAATGCTTCCCTCCATCAGGTCATGGCAGATTCTGCCGATCCGTAGGGAAGCTGCACAATGGGAACTAGAGGGACCTCTCATAACCGGCCCTACTACATCATTAAATATACTTGGAAAGTTCATTTACAATTTCTGATTTGGTTAATAATAAATATAACACTTATTCGGGCGGATGTATTTTCAAATATTAGCCATTGTGTATACTATCTTAGCAATTTGCCTTTTCTTTGTGTACTTTTTTGCATTCTTTCTTCTTTTATCCTAATTTAATACCAGTATTTCATTCCATAATTCACATTGACCTGCCAATGCAACCTTTACATTTTAAAGTTCCGAAATTAGAAGAAGAAACCATCCGGGTGGAATGTTGGGATTTAGACAATTTTTTTGAACCCATACACTACCATGAGGAATTTCAGATCAGCCTGATATTGGAGGGTGAAGGTTCCCTCTTTGTGGCTGAAAGTGTGGTACCTTTTAAAAAGAATGAAATTTTCCTGTTGGGGAAAAATCTACCACACGTTTTCAGAAACAAACATGTGAATTTCGGTGGGGCAGGTCACCGGAAATCAAAAGCTGTTTCTGTTTTTTTTAACCAGGATGTCCTGAAAAACTCACTCAATGAAATACCGGAAGCCTATTCCATTAAGCGGTTAATTGATTTTGCCATTTATGGAGTAAAGATTTCGGATACCATGGAGGAGTCCATCAGTTTGAAGCTTAAAGACCTTCCCGATAAAAATTCATTTGAGAGATTTTTGGGGTTATTGGATATCCTTCAAAACATTTCAAGAGACAATAATTTAAAATTTATCTCTTCATTGGGAGTACCCATCCATTCTGTTCAGGAAAATCTACCCAAGATTAATTTGGTTTTTGAATACATCAGGAACCATTTCAGTGAAAGAATCACCTTGAAGCAGGTTGCGGAGATGGTAAACATGTCACCCACAGCTTTTTGCAGGTATTTCAAATACAAAAGTCAAAAAACCTTTTCCAGATTCCTGATTGAAGTCAGGATTGCCAATGCCTGCAGGCTGTTGTATCAGGATGATTTCAACACATCCGAATGTTGCTACAGTTCAGGCTATAATAACCTGTCGAATTTTCACAAGCATTTCAAAAGTGTTACAGGAATGACACCTCTGGAATACAGAAATAACATTCTTAAAAAGACCTCAGATTAAGCGAGTAATAATTGGATAAAGGAACTCCTGAAATATAAAGGACTGCCATTTTTTTCGCTATTTTTCATACCCTGACCTTCTCTTTTCTCATTTATTTGTGTCATCGCTAAAATACCATACCATTTGGCTAAAATGGTGGAATAGTAAATGTTTTCAAATACCATATCTTTATGGCTATAGTTTGTGGCCTGTTTTCACCTCTTGTAAAGCTGGGTTTGAACATTTGGCTCTGTTTGGTATAAGCGTTAATCTAGAATTGAATGAAAAGAATTATTTTACTGAGCTTTTATTTTTTCACTTTTGCCGGTACGGTTTTTTCCCAAACAAATTTGAGTTTGGAGCACATTTTCGCTAAAGAAACCTTTAAGCAAAAACAGTTTGGACCCATACGTTGGATGAAAGATTCCAATGGGTATTCCAGTATAGAGGAAAATCAACAAATTGGGGGAGAAGATATTATACGGTACAATCCTGCTACAGGAGAGAGAGAAATACTTGTTGCCGCAGAAGAGATAATCCCGGAGGGCGCAGATGAGCCCTTGGAGGTAGCAGATTATCACTGGTCTGCAGACAATCGAAAATTACTTGTTTTTACCAATACCAGGAAAGTATGGAGGTACCATACCCGGGGTGATTATTGGGTGCTGGATCAGGATACCAGGGATTTAAGAAAATTAGGTAGGGGACTTCCGGAAAGCAGCCTGATGTTTGCCAAATTTTCGCCTGATGCTACGAAAGTCGCCTATGTCAGCGAGTACAATATATTTGTTGAATCCCTCAGGACTGGAGAAATTACTCAAATAACGCAGGATGGTGGTGGAAATATCATCAATGGTACCTTTGATTGGGTATATGAAGAAGAATTGGGCTGCAGGGACGGGTTTAGATGGAGCCCGGACGGGGAGTCAATTGCCTACTGGCATTCCGATACCCAGGATATAGGAACTTTTTATCTGATTAATAATATTGATTCCATCTATTCCCAGCCTATTCCGCTTCCCTATCCCAAAGTAGGAGAAAAACTTTCTTCAGTGAAAGTAGGCGTAGTTTCAGCAGAGGGCGGAGAAAGCCAATGGTTTGATATTCCAGGTGACCCACAAAACAATTACCTGGCAAGAATGGATTTTATCCCGGAGTCACAGGAATTACTGATCCAGCAGTTAAACCGGAGGCAGAATACCAATACCATCTGGATTGGCGATAGCAAAGACATGTCCCTGACCAGTATACTGGAGGAAAAGGAGGATACCTTTCTGGATATTCACGATAACCTGATCTGGTTGGAGGAGCAACAATATTTTACCTGGACCAGTGAAAGAGATGGCTGGAGGCACCTCTATAAAGTTTCCCGGGATGGTCAATCCATGACTTTGCTTACCCGGGGGGATTTTGATGTGGAAAAGATCAGTCATATCGATCCGGTAGCCGGTTACGTGTATTATATTGCTTCACCGGATAATTTCACCCAGAGATATTTGTACCGGAGTCCCCTTCACCAGACGGGAGAGGCTGAAAGGATTACCCCGATGGGAGCTCCCGGGCAGCATGCTTATCAGTTGTCACTGGATTCAAAGTATGCCATCCATACTTTTCAGAATGCCAGCACTCCACCGGTAATTTCCCTGATAACGCTTCCGGATCACCAAACACTTCGGGTTCTTGAAGATAACCAGAGACTTAAGGAGAGATACGATGATTTGGGGTTAAAACCGAAGGAATTTTTCAAGGTGGATATAGGAGAGGTGGTTTTGGACGCCTTTATGATCAAACCTGCTGATTTTGACCCGGGCAAAAAATATCCCCTGATTTTCTATGTCTATGGAGAACCTGCGGGTTCCACTGTTCAGGACAGTTGGATGAATGGCGACCTGTGGCATCAATACCTCTCACAATTGGGCTATGTGGTTATTAGTATCGACAACAGGGGAACCAAAACGCCCAGAGGCAGGGATTGGAGGAAGTCCATATATGGCCAAATCGGAACACTGGCATCAGAGGACCAACATGCAGCTGCCGAGAAAATACTGTCGACCTACGATTTCATTGATGGCTCCAGGGTGGGAATCTGGGGCTGGAGTGGAGGAGGGCAGATGACCCTAAACTGTATGTTCAGGTATCCTGACTTATATCAGACTGGGATCGCCGTATCCTTCGTTTCTGACCAAAGGCTTTATGATGCCACCTATCAGGAGCGGTACATGGGCTTACTGCAGGACAATGCAGCAGGGTATTATGAGGGATCTCCGATCAATCATGCCAGTAACCTGGAGGGAAAGCTGATGATCATGCACGGTACAGCAGATGATAATGTCCATTATCAGAGTTTTGAAATGTTGGTGGATAAATTAATCGCTTACAATAAATTGTTTTCAATGATGTCTTATCCCATGCGGGCGCATGGGATAAATGAGCGGGAGAACACGTCCTTACACCTGAGAAAAACCATGGAGAAATTCTGGTTGGAAAATTTAATCCCTGGGGGCAGGTAGTATTTACCTATTGGATTAATTGAAAGTAGCTTTAAAAAATTTGATATAAAAAAAATTGTTTACCACTAAATTGAATAGCTATGATAAATTGGAAAGGAGTATTTCCAGCCATTACCACTAAATTTACTTCTGATGACCAGCTAGATTTAAAAACTTTTCATGCGAATATCAAGGTGCAAATGAAAGCTGGAGTTGACGGACTGGTCATTGGAGGGAGTCTTGGAGAAGCCAGTACCTTAACGGATGTGGAAAAAGAAACGCTGGTAAAAACCACCGTAGAAGTCGTAGAGAATAGGATCCCTGTGGTTTTAACCATTGCCGAACAATCTACGAAGAAGGCCATTGAAGTAGCGGAAGCCGCCAATAATAGTGGTATCCAGGGGCTGATGATTCTTCCACCCATGAGGTATAAGGCTGATGACAGGGAGACCGTTACTTTTTTCAAATCCATTGCCGGGGCGACCGACCTTCCCATCATGATCTATAATAACCCTATAGATTACAAGATATTGGTTACCCTGGATATGTTTGAGGAACTGGAAGCCTGTAGCAATATCAATGCAGTAAAAGAGTCTTCCAGAGATCTTACCGTAGTCACCAAAATGATCAACCGGTTCGGAGACCGGTTTAAGATTCTGGGCGGGGTAGATCCGCTAGCATTGGAAAGCCTGACATTGGGAGCTCATGGCTGGGTAGCCGGACTCGTTTGTGCTTTCCCTTATGAGACGGTAGCTATCTACCGCCTGGTTCAGGAGGGAAGGATAGCGGAAGCTTTGGATATTTATCGCTGGTTTTTTCCCCTATTGGAGTTGGATATCCATCCCAAACTTGTTCAATACATCAAACTGGCAGAAGTAGCAACGGGACTGGGTACCGAATATGTGCGGGCTCCCAGGTTGATGCTAACCGGAGAAGAACGTCAAAGTGTTTTAAAAGTTATCGAGGATGCTCTGGCCACAAGGCCTGCATTACCAAAATTGGAGAAAATTTCCCTTTGAAAGCAGGTTCATTTGGGTATTTTGCAGAAATTTTAAGTTACTAGCCCTTCCCGGATCCATAAGGAGGGGATGTTTATCGGACCGATTATAAGATGGAATTATTTTCAAAAGAGACTTACCAGGAAAGAAGAAACAGGCTGAAAAGATCCCTTTCGGGCGGGGTCTTACTATTCTTAGGAAACGAAGAAAGCAGTAGTAATTTTAAAGATAATTGGTACCCATTCAGGCAGGACAGCTCTTTTTTGTACTTTTTCGGTTTAGATTTACCCGGATTAGTAGGTGTAATAGATTTGGATCTGGATATAGAAGTTATTTTTGGGGACGAATTGACGACCGAAGAATTGATTTGGCATGGAGAGAAACCCAAACTCAGCGATTTGGCAGAACAGGTGGGGATACGCCAAACCCGTCCAATGAAGGAAATTGGGAATTACCTGGAAAATGGAAAGCAACGTAAGATCCATTTTCTTCCTCCTTACCGACCAGAAAATGCGCAAAAACTTATTCATTGGCTCGGTATCAGCGGAGCCAGAATTGCGAGCCATGTTTCTGAGGATTTGATTAAGGCTGTGGTGGCTTTAAGGTCTGTCAAGTCCGAAGAAGAGGTCAGGGAGATTAATAAAGCAGTAAATACCAGTGTGAACATGCACCGGAAAGTAATGGTAGAGGCCAATCCGGGAATGAAAGAATACGAGTTGCTCAGCAGGGTTACGGGAGAAGCTATCGCAGCAGGTGGCAATCTATCCTTTATTCCTATCATTACCACCGATGGGCAAATATTGCACAACCACAACTATTCCAATACCTTGGTGGAAGGGAAGATGCTGTTGGGAGATTTTGGGGCCGAGTCAGTTATGCATTATGCAGGAGACATTACCCGCACGATTCCAGTAGGGAATACATTTTCGCCCCTCCAAAAAGAAGTATATGAGGTGGTTTGGATGGCCCATCAGGCAGCCGTTCAGGCCCTGAAGCCGGGGGTTAGATTTTTGGATGTTCATTTACTGGCTTGTAAAAAATTGGCCGAAGGTCTCAGGGATTTGGGCCTGATGAAAGGAAACCTGGAGGATGCCGTGGATCAGGGGGCCCATGCACTTTTTTTCCAATGCGGGCTGGGGCACATGATGGGTTTGGATGTCCATGATATGGAGGATCTGGGAGAGGAATTTGTGGGCTATACCCCTTCCTTGATGAAAAGCAGGCAGTTTGGTTTAAAATCTCTCAGATTGGGAAAAGAACTCGAACAGGGGTATGTGATTACGGTAGAACCAGGCCTTTATTTTATCCCCCAGCTGATGGATCAGTGGGAAGCCCGGAATGTACACAAGGACTACATAAATTATGGAAAGCTGACAAATTTTCGGAACTTTGGTGGAATCCGGATTGAAGATGGATTTCTGATCACAGCCAATGGTTCCCAATTATTGGGTGAGCCGCTGGAATCTACTATCCAGGAGGTAGAAAGCCTCAGGAGCAGATAGGATTCATAGGTTTAGGAATAGCAGGGTTAGGAAATTTAACCTGAAACCAGTACTTCATTCCGGAAGATCAAACGACACTGGTGTTTAACAGTATTCTTAAAATCCATCCAAAATGCAAAAAATTCTTTCAGGTAACCAGGTAAAATTATTGGATGAAGCATATGTTTCTGGTGAAGGAATTAGTTCCTATCAACTTATGGAAAGAGCTGCTCATGCCTTCTGTGATTGGTTTGTCTCCTGTTTTTCGGTAGAAAACGCCGTATCGGTATTTTGCGGGACCGGCAACAATGGGGGGGATGGTCTTGCCATAGCCAGGATTTTACACCTGAAAGGATATACTGTAATGGTAGGACTGATTGGTAATCCGGAATCCGGTTCCACAGACTTCAGGCAGAATTTCCAAGTTTTACCCGAGCTGGTAAGTAGGGTTTCATGGAATGCGTCTTCAGTAGGTGATGTCATCATTGATGCGGTATTTGGGGTAGGGATCAACCGCCCGCTTTCAGGAGAGTATCTGGATTTGGTTCAAAGCCTGAACAATAAAAAGGCAATCAAAATCAGTGTGGACATGCCTTCAGGCCTTCCTTCTGACGGTCCGGCAGATGGTGAGGTTTTTAAGGCTGATTACACGCTAAGTTTTCAATTTCCCAAAATCGCTTTATTGGTTCCCGAAAATGCCCTGTTTACAGGGGAATTGATTGTCAGAAGTATCGGTATAGGTGAAAAATATTTTCAAGCTTTTGATTCCCGGCATTTCTTTTTTTCAGGAGAAAAAGTTAGATCTTATCACAAGAAATTTCATTCCTTCAGCCACAAGGGGGATTTTGGAAGGGTAATGTTGGCAGGTGGAAGTTACGGCAAAATGGGTTCCATAGGTTTGGCAACCAAAGCCGCTTTGCGGACAGGAAGTGGATTGGTTTTTTGCCATATTCCAGCCTGTGGCATGGAAATCATACAGAGCAGTATACCCGAAGCCATGGTAATGGACAGTGGGGAGGAGAAGGAAGTAGCTCCAAAGCTTGATAGCTCTGGAATAGATGCCATAGGAATCGGCCCCGGTATGGGTAAAGGAAAGCAGGCTGCCCAATTGGTTTACCAGGTGCTGAGTGAATTCCGGGGACCTACCGTTATGGATGCCGATGCCATCAATATTTTGGGAGAACACCCGGAATGGTTGAATTTTTTACATGGCAATGTGGTACTGACGCCCCATATCAAAGAGTTTGAAAGGATAACAGGAATTCAAGCTAAAAACCATTTTGAGAGAATGGAATTAGCCAGGGACTTTGCCCAAAAATATGGTTGCGTCCTGGTATTAAAAGGGGCCTTTACTTTAATTTCATTTCCGGATGGTAAGCAGGTTTTTAATGCTTCTGGCTCTGTTTATATGGCTACCGGGGGTTCTGGAGATGTATTGACTGGAATGCTCACGGCTTTATTGGGCCAGGGCTATGGCATGGAAAATGCAGTAATATGTGGTGTATTCC
>Ga0008836_100189_pt1 | contig 57480 bp, 44 predicted proteins | sample HotLakConsUCCR28_FD_62214 | JGI IMG/M metagenome (GOLD analysis project Ga0008836, IMG submission 62214) | Hypersaline microbial mat communities from Hot Lake, Washington, USA - Hot Lake Consortium UCC-R28 (Hybrid Assembly) ... | reverse complement strand
GATGATTCCTTCTTCATGTGATTGCAGGAGCATTTCTACAATACCTGCTGTAGCCCCGAAATTGCCCTCGATCTGGAAAATCTTTCCCAGCAAATCAAACATATTGGGTGCCAGTTGGGTGGCCATCATTTGATGGATGTGATCCAGGGCTTGGTCTCCCTGCTGTAAACGCGCATAAAAATTGATTATCCATGCCCTGCTCCAGCCAGTTTGCCCCCCGCCACCGAAGGCCAGTCGCCTTTCGATGGTTTTTTCCGCAGCCTGGAACAATTCGGGACTACCTACCGTGATTTGATTGGACGGGTACAAGGCATACAGGTGAGACATGTGCCGGTGGCCCGGCTCCGCCTCCTCATAGTCCTCGTACCACTCCTGAAGGGTGCCATCTTCTCCAATTTTAATGGGAGGTAATTTATCAGCGGCTTTTTTTATGGATGCAGTTAATTGCTGCTTTCCGAGAATTTCCTCTGCTTTCAGGCAGGCGGTAAAAATGTCATTTATTATTTGGATGTCCATGCTGGCTGCCGTGGTATTTCTGGTTGGCTTGCCGGTAGTCGGATCAATATAGGCGTTTTCCGGTGAGTAGGAAGGAGAGGTGACCAATTCGCCTTTTTCATTTTCTTTCAGGAAGTCCAAAATAAATTGTGCTGCTCCTGCCAGGACCGGGTAAGCCGTTTCCTTTAAATAACCCTGATCCTGGGTAAATTCATAGTGCCTCCATAAGGACAGGGACATCCAGGCACCTGCCAGGGGGTTGGAATAACCGTTGGTAACCTGAGATTCCCTGGTCGACCCGGAGGGAGTCGTTCGTCCAAATGGATTGGACACATGATGGGCCATCCAACCGGAGGAACCGATAAAATTTTTTGCGGTAGTGCTACCGTTTTCCGCCAATTTTTCCATAAAATTGGAAAGGGGAACAAAAGCCTCGGATAGATTGGTCAGGTCGGCAGGCCAGTAGTTCATCTGTAAATTGATGTTCAGGTGAAAATCCGATTCCCAGGGAGCCCACATCTCCTTGTTCCAGATGCCCTGAAGGTTGGCAGGAAGAATGGCTCTATTGACCGAACTTCCCATCAGGAGATACCTTCCGTATTGAAAAAACAATTCCGTAAGGTGTTTGTCCTTCTTGCCCTGACGCAACAGCTCCAAACGTTTGTCTGTGGGAATGGTATCCTGAAGGGTACCTCCTAAAGAAAGTTTGACCCGGTTAAACATCTCGCTGTGCTCAGAAATATGCGCCTGTTTGGCTGTTTCGTAAGATGTTTCAGCAGCATCTTTTAAAAATTTCAAGGCAGTGTCTTTAGCGTCAATGTTTCTGTCAAAGTTCAATTCAGCTAAATTATAGTCCGTTGCTGCGCTGACAATAACCGTGTATCCGGTGCTGTTTTTTAGGTTGAGGGTATTCTCCTGCCCGCTTATGCTTCCATTGTCCGGTGCTGCCGTTATTTGCGCTGCGAACTTCATGTGCAGCCCGGTTTCACCTGAGCCTCCCGGATTCTCTTCGTAGCCATCCGGATCGTCAAATACCTGACCATCTATATAAAGAATTTGGTTTTCCCCTACCTGCTGAACAATGTCTTTTTCCCGATCAAAACGGATGGAACTGCTTACCGGGACCCCATCCAAACTCTCAAAGCGATAGAAGATAACATTGTATTTGTTGGAAGAAAAAGCTTCCCTGACAAATCTTTTCCCCTCAATACTGTAGGTTACGGTTACTAATCCTGTTTCCATATCCAGTGACCTGCGGTAATTTTCCGGAGTACGCCGGTGGTCAAAAGAAATGTGTAACTCACCTAGCGGCTCATAGGAACGGATGGAGGTAGGGGACACGGCCAAATGCTCCATTCCATAGTTCAGGGCCTCCTGGTATTTTCCTTCCAGATTCAATCGTTGAAACGCTGCATAATGCTTGCCCACTTCCTCGGGATAGGGGTCTTCAGGCATGCCTGCCCATAAGCTTTCCTCATTGAGCTGAATTTGTTCGTGCTGCACTCCTCCATAAATCATGGCTCCCAATCGCCCATTGCCAATGGGAAGGGCTTCCAGCCAGTTGTCGGCGGGGGAGGTATACCAAAGTTCCATCCCCGATGAGGGACTATTTTCATTACCTAACATTTGGCAGTGGCCGACAAAGGGAGTCATGCTGGTGATGAGTAATAGGAAAAGCTGTCGCATGTTGGGTTTGTTTTGATAGTGTCGCATAATACCAAAATATTCTGAATAATGTTAGGAAATCGTCAATCAGGATTCTTCCATATAAAATCGCTTGACGCTCCCTGATGTGGAATAGAGGATATCTTTAAACGGGAATAGGCACTGACAATTTGACATTAAAATGAATTTGGAACAAGACTTGATCCAGCCATTTCTACAATAAGGACTTTGTTTAAATAAAAATAAAAAATACCATGCAGGAAAAAGGTACCATTTCGATTCACACCGAAAATATTTTCCCCATTATCAAGAAGTTTCTCTATTCTGATAATGAAATTTTTCTCAGGGAATTGGTGTCCAATGCGGTGGATGCCACCCAGAAAATCAAACGATTGGCCGCTTTGGGCGAGTACAAAGGGGAATTGGGTGATCTGACCATCGATGTCAGTTTTGACAAGGAGAAAAAGACCATTACCGTATCGGATAAGGGTTTGGGCATGACCGCCGAAGAAATCAAAAAATACATCAACCAGATTGCCTTTTCCGGAGCATCCGAATTTGTGGAGAAGTTTAAAGATGCCAAGGATGCCAATGAAATCATCGGTAAGTTTGGTCTGGGTTTTTACTCGGCCTTTATGGTGGCCGACACAGTGGAAATCCATTCCCTGTCCCGAGAGGAAGGCGCAGAACCGGCCAAATGGGTTTGTGATGGCAGTACGGAATTTGAAATCAGCCCCGGCGACAAAACCGAACGGGGAACGGACGTGATCCTGCACATCAATAGCGAGTCGGAGGAATTTCTGGACAAATGGAAGCTGCAGGAAATCCTGGACAAATATGCCAAGTTCCTTCCGGTTCCGATCAGGTTTGAAACCAAAACCGAAAGTGTAGAAGACGGGGTAGATGACAAAGGCGAGAAGAAATGGAAGTCGGTAGAGGTTGACAATATAGTCAATACCACCGACCCCATTTGGACACAGGCACCAAGTGAGTTAAAAGATGAGGATTACCTGAAATTCTACAAGGAACTTTATCCCATGAGTGAGGATCCGCTTTTCTGGATTCATCTGAATGTGGACTACCCATTCAACCTCACCGGAGTCTTGTATTTTCCCAAGGTTAAAAAAGATTTTGAACTGCAGCGCAATAAGATCAAATTATTCAGCAGGCAGGTGTTCATTACCGATGAGGTAAAGGATATTGTACCGGAGTTTTTGATGCTTTTGCATGGGGTGATCGATTCACCCGATATTCCCTTGAATGTTTCCCGAAGCTTCCTGCAGGCTGACAGCAACGTCAAGAAAATCAACAACTACATCACTAAAAAAGTGGCGGACAAGCTGGGTGAATTGTTCAAAAAAGACAGAAAGGTTTACGAAAGCAAATGGGGTGACATTGGTCTTTTTGTGAAATACGGGATGATCTCTGAAGACAAGTTTTACGAGAAAGGAAAGGATTTTGCCCTCTTTACGAATACGAACGGTGAGTATTATACATTGGAAGAATACCGGGAGAAAGTAAAGCCCTATCAAACTGATAAGGATGATAAGCTGGTTTACCTGTATGCCACGGATCCTGATAAGCAGGACAGTTTTATCCAGTCGGCCAATAAAAAGGATTACGATGTGTTGTTGATGGATTCGCCTATTGACAGTCATTTTATCCAGCATTTGGAAGGTAAACTGGAAAATGCCAGCCTGAAGCGGGTAGATGCCGATGTGGTGGACAAGCTGATCGAAAAGGAAGGCGGATATGAAAACCTGCTTACCGAGGAGCAATCCAATAAGGTAAAGGAGATTTTTGAAAAAGCCATTGACAATAAAACCTATTCCGTGGAAGTACAAGGTTCCAGTCCGGAGGAATTACCTGTCACAGTGACCATGGACGAGTTCATGCGAAGGATGAAGGACATGGCACAAAATGGGGGCATGGGATTTTATGGAGCCATGCCGGACAGTTATAAGGTGGGCGTAAATGGCAACCACCCTGTTATTGACCGGATATTGAAATCCGAGGATGCTGCAGAGCAGGAAAGGTTGGCCAAGCAGGCCTTCGATTTGGCCCTGCTCTCTCAGGGATTGCTGAAAGGAAAAGAGCTCACTGCCTTTGTGAAAAGAAGCGTGGAGTTGATCTAAACAAGCAAAAAGGAATACAGAAAGGGAAGGTGGCTATTGAGACTCGCCTTCCCTTTTTTTGTTTACACGTCGATCTTAGAATGATTGGAGTTGCTGATTGGCAGCTTAAAACTGAATTGGTGCCCTTGAGACGGGCTGAGGCAACTCGCAGGTAATATGTGAACTGCAATCCATACCAATACAAATCATAAGAGAAAGGGGGAAGGGGGATTTACTGAAACCTTTGTATATTTACCAACGGTCGCTTTTCATCAAAATAAGCGGCCCATCGCACGCATAATTTCTAAACGAAACCACACAGTGAAACGAATAATCCTATTCACCTGCTTTGCTAGCTTTTTTCTCCTGGAAACCGTTGCCTGGGCGCAATCCGATACAAAGACGCTGAAAGTAATGGCCTGGAACATCTTGCACGGCGGTAACGACCTTCCCGATGGTCAGGAAAGGGTCATTGCTATCATCCGGGAAATAGACCCCGATGTGGTACTCATGGTGGAAACCTACGGCTCCGGACCCCATATAGCGGAGACCTTAGGGTATCATTTTCACCTGATAGCACCTGAGGGTACCGACGCAGATGACGAAAGCGTCAACCTTTCCATCTATTCCAAATACCCCTTTGGGGAGCGAATCGATACCGGATATCCGTTTTATCTGGGAGGCCGGGAAGTCCTGATCGATGAGCAAAAAATCAATGTTTTTTCGAACTGGTTTTACTATTTGCCCTGGGATGACGCCCCGGAGCAGATGGGGAAATCTGTACAGGAACTGCTGGACTGGGAAGCCGCTGGTAAACGCACCGAAATGATCCAAAACGTGCTGCCCTACCTCAAAAAATACGCTGCTGCCGCCGATTCGGTTCCCATGATTTTGGGCGGGGACATGAATTCCCCCTCCCACCTTGACTGGAACGAGGAAACCCAGGTGCGGCACAACGGACTGATCGTCCCCTGGTATGCCACGAAAGTATTGGAGGAAATGGGCTTGAGGGATTCGTTTCGGGAAGTACAGCCCAACCCAAACTGGCATCCTGGCATTACCTGGGATGTTAAGGGAAAGGAGGATTCTCGCCGCATCGATTATGTTTTTTATAAAGGGGCCCTCAGACCCTTGCATTCGACCTCCTACATGGCCTATTTTGGCGAAAACCTGCGGATCAACGGTAAGGAAATACCCTACCCTTCGGACCATGGGTTTGTCGTCACCACATTTGCGCTGGAATAGCTTTTTTTTTAAACCTAAATATCATAACCACCTGATTATGTGCAAAAAATACTAACTGGTTTACATGCATTGGAATTTACCAATCATCCGGTTTTATACCCTACCTGAAAAATTTGAATTTATAAGCTCCCCTCTTTTTTCATAAATCGGCCAATTCACTGCTCATTTTTAATGAAAGTGATTATCTTTAATCAATACAACCATTTTTGCACGACGCATGCTTTCAAAAAAAACCAAATATGCTTTTCATGCCCTGACTTACCTGGGTAAAAACAAAGACCAGGGGGCCATATTGATTTCCGAGATTTCTGAAAAACACAATATTTCCCATAAATTTTTAGAAAATATCCTGCTTGAACTGAAGAAAGCCGGTTTTTTAGGGAGTAAAAAGGGCAAGGGAGGTGGCTATTACCTCATTAAGGACCCCAAAGAAATCCCGCTTTCCCGGATCATCCGGCTGCTGGACGGCCCGATAGCCCTGCTTCCCTGTGTGAGTCTCAATTATTACGAGCCTTGTGAAGAATGCGAGAATCAGGCACAATGTGGCTTGAACAAGGTGATGATAGAAGTCCGGGATGAAACACTCAAAATACTGGAAATGAAGACCCTACAGGATATTTTATCCAACGAATAAATTTTTTTCCATTTACTCTATATAATTTGTAGGTTTTATGTACTTTTGTATTTGCAGCCCTGTATATTGTGGGGCCATTGATATGCGGTGGGGGGTACAGATCCCAACAAAAAAGCAAATTGAAACACGTAATGGAAGCAAATAAAATTAAGGAACTGATCCATAGAATGGAAAGTCTGTCCATTGAGCAGGCAATGGCTTTGCTGACAGATCTTTTTCCCGGGAAAGTGGTATTCTCTACTTCACTGGGGCAGGAAGATCAGGTGATTACCCAAATCATCGCCAATAATAACCTGCCGGTAGAAATATTCACCCTGGATACCGGTCGGCTATTTTACGAGACCTATGATCTGCTTGCCCGGACCATCGTCAAATATGGTGTGGACATCAAGCCTTACTATCCGGATACACAGGCGGTTCAGGACCTGGTCACCAAAAATGGCATCAATGGCTTTTACCATTCCATAGAAAACAGGAAATCTTGTTGCTACGTAAGAAAAGTGGAGCCCCTCAAGCGTGCTTTGAAAGGCAATAGTGTCTGGATTACGGGATTGCGGGCGGAGCAAAGTCCAAACCGGGAAAACATGCAGCTGCTGGAATGGGATGAGGGCAATCAAATCCTGAAATACAATCCCCTGCTGCATTGGACCATGGATGAAATGCTATCCTATATTGATGAACATAAGATTCCATACAACCCGCTGCACGACAAGGGATTTGTCAGTATTGGTTGTGCTCCCTGTACCCGGGCGATTGAACCCGGTGAAGACCCACGGGCCGGAAGATGGTGGTGGGAAGCATCCCACAAAGAATGCGGCCTTCATGAACAAGAACCGCAAGTAGCCAACAAATCCTAATCAACAGAAAACAGGTTAAAAACCGAAAAATCAGTATCATGCAAAGTTTCAGAACAGAAATAGAAAATCCGGTTGTAGAGAAAGATATACTTGAACTGGAGAAAAAGATATCCCTTTTTCGAAATGGGAAAATAGACGAGGAAAAATTCAGAAGCCTGCGTTTGGCCAGAGGAGTTTATGGACAGCGGCAGGAGGGGGTACAGATGATCCGGATCAAACTTCCTTTTGGCCGGGTGTCCTCATCACAGCTCAGCCGAATTTGCGATGTGTCTGAAAAATATTCTACCGGAAGATTGCACATTACCACCAGACAGGATATTCAGATCCACTATGTTAGCCTGGACCGAACGCCTGAGCTTTGGGCCGAACTGGAAAAGGATGATGTCACCATACGCGAAGCTTGCGGGAATACGGTAAGGAATGTAACCGCATCAGAAACTGCGGGTATTGATCCCCATGAGCCATTTGACGTTACGCCCTACGCAGATGCTACCTTCAAGTACATGCTGAGAAACCCCATTTCCCAGGAAATGGGCAGAAAGTTTAAAATCAGCTTTTCTTCCAGTGATGAAGATACGGCACTTTCTTACCTGCATGACCTTGGTTTTATCGCCAAGGTAAAAGGAGAAGGAGCCGCAGCAGAAAGAGGCTTTAAAGTACTTTTGGGTGGAGGTTTGGGCTCACAACCCCGCCATGGAGATGTGGTCCACGAGTTCCTGCCCACGGATCAGTTGATTCCGTTTATTGAAGGAGTGGTTCGTGTTTTTGACCGGCATGGGGAAAGGGCCAAGAGAATGAAAGCCCGGATGAAGTTTCTTATTACCAAATTGGGAGTGGAAGAATTCTTGCAATTGGTTAAAGAAGAACAAGCTGCCTTACAGTACCAATCTTACCCGATAGATGTAACGGATTTTGAAGCATCGAAATCATTGCCTGATCCGGCAATGCCTGATTTCACTGTTCCCACGGATGAAAATTACAGGCGGTGGAAATTAACAAACGTGCTGCCTCAAAAGCAGCCGGGATATTTTGCAGTGGGCGTTAAAGTTCATTTGGGTGATTTCTATACCAAAGAGGCCCGTCAGCTGGCAACGCTGATCAGAGATTATGCCAATGACGAACTACGGTTTACCCTGCGGCAGAACTTTCTGATCAGGGATGTAAAGGAAGAATTGCTTCCTTTTTTCTATCAGGAGCTCAAAAAGCTTGGATTGGCAGACTATGGTTACAATTCCATAGGAGACATTACGGCTTGCCCCGGCACCGATACCTGTAACCTGGGCATTGCCAGCAGTACGGGAGCAGCAGACGTGATGGGCAAGCTTATTATCGATGAATATCCGGATTTATTGCTGGACAAGGACCTTACCATTAAGATCTCGGGATGTATGAATGCCTGCGGGCAGCACAACATGGCCTCCATAGGCTTTCAGGGGATGTCCATGAAGGTGGGCAAATCGGTATTGCCGGCTTTACAGGTACTGCTCGGGGGAGCTACTCTGGGAGAAGGGCAGGGCAGGTTTGCCGATAAGGTAATCAAAATTCCGAGTAAAAGAGGACCTCTGGCCTTAAAGATGCTTTTGGACGATTTCAAATCCCAGGCTGAAGAGGGAGAAAAATATGCCTTCTATTACGAGAGAAAAGGGCAGATGTATTTCTACGAAATGCTCAAGCCACTGGCCGGTACAGATAATATCACAGAATCTGATTTCATAGATTGGGGCAATGAGGAGCCTTATGTAAAAGCCATTGGTGTAGGAGAATGTGCCGGTGTGGTAATAGATTTGGTGTCCACCTTACTACTGGAAGCTAGGGAGAAACTAGCCGATGCAGAAGATAGTTTGAATGCAGAAAAGTGGGCGGATGGGATTTACCAGGCCTACACCAGTATGGTGAATGCTGCAAAGGCGATTTTAACGGCTGAGGGAGTAAATACCAATAGCTACGCCAATATTGTTTCCGAATTTGACAAGCATTTCATTGAGAGTGATAAAATCAAACTGAATGCTACCTTTGCAGATCTGGTTTATCAAATCAGGCAAAATCCACCTACAGCCACTTTTGCAGGTGAATATTATAAAACAGCTGAAAGCGTATTTGAAGCGATCAGTGAATTCAGGTCAAAAGAAGTACATGCGTGATGAATGAGATCAGACCAAGGGTGACATTGGTAGGAGCGGGTCCCGGAGATCCGGAATTGATAACCTTAAAAGGGGTGTTGGCATTGAATAAGGCCGATGTGGTCTTGTATGACGCCCTGATAGACCGGACCCTGCTCAACCACGCACCGGATAAAGCCATCAAGGTTTTTGTGGGAAAAAGGCATGGCAGCAGGCAACATCCACAGGATGAAACCAACAAGCAGTGCGTGTATTATGCACAGAGATATGGGCATGTGGTCCGGCTGAAGGGTGGAGATCCCTTCGTCTTTGGCAGAGGGGCAGAAGAGCTGGATTATATCCACCAGTTTGGGATTGCCACGGATGTTGTTCCGGGCATTTCCTCCACGGTAGCCGTGCCGGCATCTGCAGGCATACCGGTGACCAAAAGAGGGATTTCGGAAAGTTACTGGGTGATAACCGGAACTACCTCTAATGGGGCCTTGTCCAATGACCTGAAACTTGCCAGCCAATCCAGTGCAACGGTGGTTTTATTGATGGGTACCAGAAAGCTGGATGAGATTGTAGGGGTATATGAAGATCAGGGCATGGCCGATAAGGCCATCGCCATCATCGAAAGGGGAACTACCCGGGAAGAAAAGGTGGTAGCCGGTACCATCTCGGACATTCAAAAAAAGGTAAGGGAAAACAAGGTAGGTGCTCCGGCCGTTATCATTATCGGTGAAGTGGTCAAAGAAAGTCCCCAATTAAAAGCCCTATTTGAAGAAGTTGTGTACGACCATAAAATGATTTCCTGAGCCAATGAATGAATTGTATCCCATCTTTCTGAAAGTACATCAGCTGGAAACTTTGCTGGTAGGGGCTGGTTTTGTGGGTCTGGAAAAGTTAACCTTTCTGCTCAAATCAAGCCCTCAGGCCAGGGTGACCGTGGTATCCATAGAAATCTCTGATGAAATCAGGGAGATAGCTGCAAATAATGCCAATATACAGCTTGTGCAGGCGGCTTACCACCCCGACTACCTGGAGCGCAAACATATGGTGATAGCTGCGACCAACTTTCCAGAGGTCAATAAGGAGATCTACCAGGATGCCAAAAGCAGGTATTTGCTGGTCAATGTGGCAGACACGCCTGAATATTGCGACTTCTATTTGGGTGGGATTGTGACCAAGGGAAATGTGAAAATAGCCATCAGTACCAATGGCAAAAGTCCCACTACGGCAAAGCGCCTGAGGCAATTGCTGGAAGAAACCATCCCTGAGGACATCAATGAAATGGTGGAGAACATCAACCGGTACCGGGATACACTGAAGGGAGATTTTGAATACAAAGTGGAGGCGCTCAACAAGCTGACGGAAGGATTGATCAAAAAAGATTAAAAATAAACCAAAAAGAGGGGCTTTAACCCCTCTTTTTTTTCTCACTTTTTAAATTTTTGATATATGTTTTTATCAGTTTTAATTTTTCGTTTTCATTCAGCCTTAGATTTTGCTGAAAAAACGTGTCAAGACTCCAATACATCTTTTTAAATGTTTATTTAACAATAAATATAACTTGTTTTTCAAGTAATTTGTTTAATCCATTCATTAAATTTTATCATGCATACCATTAATCAATTTTATCAGGGATGCAGCTGCCACTTACACCCAGGAGGGGCACCGCAGATGATGCAGATTGGCACCGGTAAATAGACCACTATCCGGAATTACAAATTCCGCTAAGCGGAGCTGTTCGACATTTGCAATGTCGAGATCCGGATAATCAGGATTTGCAATCCTGTTTCCGCAGGTTTAATTGCGAAAAATGCCCGTTATTATAGAAGTAATTTCTTCACTCTCTTAAAACGCCTACACTGCTACTCAGTAAAGGTATGCCAATCACCTGTTTATCCCGTCTTGCGAAAATAATTAGATAAAGCGGATTTAGAACCGAAATAGATGGTTTGGACAAGATCAACAATTTCTAAAAACTGCTTCCCTGAAAAACCATTTTTAAATTAATGCTTCTTATAAAAACTATTTTATGGAAAATTTGATTCGAAAATCTGAGCGTAAAGACCGTAATTCCTGAGCTTCACAGTGTATGTTTCCGCTCAAAGTGTCAGGAATACTTCAGCCCAAACGGCAAATTTGGCTGGAAAGAATTTTCCACTCTCTAGGTTTTTAAGTTGATATTTAAAACACACGCCTCGTGGCGCACCAGAGTAACACAGATAAAATCCACTCTTTTCCCTCTTAAATGTCCTTATATCCCTTATATGGTTCCCTCTTTTTTAAACCATATAAGGCATGTGAGGGAATATAAGGTTTGGGTAAGGTCCAGAAAAAATATCTGTGAAAATCGGTATAAATCTGTGGTCAAAAAAGGGAGAACCACAGATAAATGAATCGCTACCGGGGATTACAAATCCCCTATATCTGAACCACGGAATTACAAATTCCAAGTAGCCTAATCTTACGAGCTGTTCGACATTTGCATTGTCGAACTCCAGGTAACCAGAATTTGTAATCCTGGTTTCATGAAAAAATAGATATTTGAATTTGGCAAACCCACCTGGTCCCTGTCAAAAAAATACACCACAGATCCCCTGTGTTTGTACAGTGAACGAAGGAGGTGGTATGGCTCCTTAAATGTTCTTATATTCCTTATTTGGTTTCAAACTTTTAACCAAAAATAAGTTTAGAAACCCTTAAAGCGTATCCAGGTTCTCCAAATAACTTTCCGCCTGCTTCAGGATTTCATCCTTTTGCTTCATTTTCGAGAGGGTGTTGTACACAAAGCCGATGCGGGGGTTATTTTTCAATTTTTCCCTGTTTCGCTCGTAAAAGGCCCAATACAAACTGTTGAAGGGACATGCCTTATCCCCCGTTTTTTTGGTTTTCGAATAATAACAGCTACCACAATAGTCACTCATTTTGTCGATGTAATTGGCCGAAGATACATAGGGCTTAGTGCCCACAATGCCTCCATCCGCAAACTGACTCATGCCCCGGGTATTGGTGATTTCCACCCATTCAATGGCATCCACATAAATCCCCAGGTACCATTGGTCCACCTCATCCGGATCAATTCCGGCCAGCAAGGCAAAATTTCCGGTGACCATCAGTCGCTGAATGTGGTGCGCATAGGCATGCTCCAGGGATTGGCCGATGGAATGTTTCATGCAATTCATTTTGGTGTTCCCATCCCAAAAAAATGCGGGCAGGGGCCGTTTGTGGGAAAAGAAATTCATGAGGGCATAATCCGGCATCTTGGCCCAATAGATTCCTCGCATAAACTCTCTCCATCCCAGTATCTGGCGGATAAAGCCCTCTACCTGTGCCATCCCATACTTTTCCGGAGCCTTCTCCCGGCACGCAGCAGCCTTCCGGATCACTTCCAGGGGATGCAGCATTTTGCTGTTTAGGGCAAAGCTGAGCCTGCTGTGGAACAGGAATGGGTGTTGGGAATGCATGGCATCCTGGTACTGGCCAAAATGGGGCAACAACTTGTCGCAAAAATGCTCCAGCAATTTCAAGGCATCTTCCCTGCAACAGGGCCATTGAAAGTTTTTGGGGTCTGCTTCTCCGATGGTTTTGATACCGGCAGCTTTGATGCTATCGTGCACCTGGCTCAAGTCTCGCTTAAAAACGGGAGGTGGTGGGATTTTTACCTCTTCCCGGTATCTGTTCCTGTTTTCCTGGTCAAAGTTCCATTTTCCCTCCGCCGGCTTTTTGCCCTGCATGAGGATGTCATGTTTGACACGCATAGACCGGTAAAATGATTCCATCAGGAAAGTTTTTTTACCCGAAAAGAATGATTTTACGGCCTGCCTGTCGCTTAAAAAATGTTCGGCATCAAAACTTTTTGTTTCGATCTCCAGCTGTTTACAGATGTCATTGAGTTGCCTATCCAACCTGTATTCGTCAGGAAGGATATAATTAAAATGTTTGAAATTATCCCGTTGGATAATAAAGCGGATGTTTTTTTCCAGCTGCTGCCGGTTTTCGGTTTGATCTATTTTCAGGTAGATTACCTGATGCCCTTCTTTTTTCAGCCATTCGGCAAAGATCCGCATGGATTGAAAAAAGGCCAGCACTTTCTGTATGTGGTGCCTGACATAATCCGTTTCCTGCTTCATTTCCATGATCAGGTAAACCACTGCCGCATCCTTTTTTTTAAACCAGGAATGCTGCCTGTTCAGCTGGTCACCCAAAATGAGTCTTAAGGTTTTTTCCATTTTCGCTTTGTTGGTCTACCCAATAAAGCATTCTTTTTCTCCAATTGTTTACATAAAATCAGCCATTAACATGTATGCATATGAGCTAAAAATCAGGAGCTCATCCTGTGATCGGAATCGAGCAGCTCTATGTAGTCACTGAAATAGTGATTGAAAGTGATGATCAGGTGATTCAAATCACCGGACTTCATTTCCTCCTGGATGCTTAAGGTATCCATTCCCAACGCTTCACTTAATGTCTCGGCATATTCCAGCAGGTCTTTTCCTATGATAGTTACATCTTTTTGGTCAAGATGGATCTGCATGATTGCCTTTGTTTTGGACGCCATCATTTCTATGCTATGTTGAAAGTTAAATTATCTGTTTTATAATACCTTTCGGGTAATTGATACCCAACCCAAATGCTACCAATCAAAAAATTGACTGCCCCTCTATTACAAACTAGTATTTTTGTTCTATGCAAAGCCTTTTTTGCAATTTGCTTTTTGAAATATTATTTTATGTAATTGAAACACCTTTTAATGATATGCTTAAATCGTGTTATATTTTTATAAATAATAGAATAAAATTTGAATTTGCAAATTGTCTAAAAAAATAATTTTTGGATGGTTTTATGAAATAAAACCATCCTTTATTTGGTGGAGGTAAAAATGAATTTTCTCACATTAAATTTGAAACAAGTACCGGAAAGGAGGGCATAAAAAAAGGCGAAATTTTTTTCGCCCTTCTTGTATTATAATTGAATTGACTCCTGATTTCGGAGCAGATCTTCGAAACTTTCTCTGCGCCGGATCAGGTGGTCCTTGCCATCCAGCAGCAGTACCTCTGCCGGCCGGTACCTGGAATTGTAATTCGACGCCATGCTGTAGCCATAGGCACCTGCATTTTTGATGGCTAGTATATCTCCTTCTTTAACTTCTTTCAACTTCCGATCGGCAGCAATGGTATCCGTTTCACAGATATAGCCCACAATGGTGTATACCCGCTCCGGACCATCCAGTTTGGAAATATTGACCACCCCATGATAGGCATCGTACATCATGGGCCGCAACAAATGATTGAGTCCCGAATCCACCCCTACAAAAGTGGTAGCCGGGGTAGGCTTCACCACATTGGCTTTTACCAGCAGGTAGCCACATTCGCTTACGAGAAATTTACCGGGCTCAAACCAGATCTCCAGCTCCCTGCCGTATTCCTCACAAAATTCCTGAAAGGCCAATGATACCTTCTTACCCACATCATCAATGTCGGTCGAGATATCTCCTTCCTTATAAGCTACTTTAAACCCGCCACCAAAGTCCAAAAATTCCAGTTGAGCAAATTCTCTGGCTGCATCAAACAGGATTTCTGCACCTTTCAGAAAAACCTCAGCATCCAAAATATCCGAACCGGTATGTACATGCAGACCCACAACATTGAGCTCATAAGCCGCTACAATTTTAAGCACATGCTTCAGTTGCAAAATGGAAATCCCAAATTTGCTATCAATGTGTCCTACGGATATTTTCGAATTGCCACCGGCCAGGATATGTGGGTTTAGCCGGATGCAGAGCGGGACGCTATTGCCGTATTCTGTCCCAAAATGTTCCAGCATGGGTATATTGTCCACATTGACCATCACCCCCAGATCTACTGCCTGTCTGATCTCTTCAAAATCCACACAGTTTGGGGTGTACATGATATCTGAAGGCAGGAAGCCGGCATGCAGGCATATTTTTACTTCTTCTATGGAGACCGCATCCACCCCTGTACCTGCCTTACGCATCAATTGCAAAATGCTGATATTGGATAAGGCTTTGGTAGCATATTTGATTTTCATGTTTACTTCGGAAAATGCCTTTTTTAAGGCTGCTACCTGCCGGAGGATCTTTTGCCCATCATACACGTAAACGGGTGTGTCGTATTTACGGGCGATATCCAGTAGGGGAATACCCTGAATGCTGTATTGCTGGTTTTTGATTTCCATAGGTTTTGATTTAGCTGGCAAAGATAGATAAAGCAGGTTAAACTTAAAATCAAATTTGAATGCAGCTTTCCAAGGGGAATTTTGGCAGGTCAAATGGGGTTATTATTCCTAAAGGGATAGGCTGCCCGTTCTTAATGGTAATGTGTTAAAAAAAGTTAAGGAAATGATTTAGAGCAGTATATCGTTTAGATTTGTACCATGTCAAAAGCCAGCATTAAAATCATTGTCTTTCTGATGTCTTTGGCCAGCCTGGGATTGATAGCCTTTCAGTTTTACTGGGTAGGCAATGTGCTGAAGATTAATGAAGAGCGATTTGAGCAAAATGTATTTCAGGCCCTGGCCTCTACCTCAGAACGCCTGGAAAAAAGTGAGACCAGTGATATTCTACTGAGCTCGCTGGCCAGGGATACCTTGTTTCAAAAAGCGCTCCTTGAACCCATAGAGCCCATTCAGGTACAGGTCAGACACCGGCAGGTGGCCGTCAATCGCCCGTCCATGATAGACTCTTTGTTTGACCAAAACCTCCCCCAGATTTCTTCCACGTTCCGCAAATTAATCGCTTCCAAAGAAGGGGAGCCCAAGACTTTCAGCCAGATAGAAAAGTACTTTTACATGTCACCTTCTGTGGCATCTACGCTTTTTACTCCGGATGAATTGGCCATCCTGCTTCAGGAAAAAGAGCGTTACCTGGATTTTCTCAGCAAGCAGGACAACTACATCAGTAAGCGGCAATATGCCCATAACCGCCAGAATTTTATCATTGAAGAATTCAACGTTTCCAGAAATGTGGCGGAAAGCATTGTACAGGCAAACATGAAAATTGAGTTGGTCGAGGTGGTGATTCACCAACTGCTTTCCCAGGGCAATCAAAATATTTTGAATCGGATTGATACCGCAGGAGTGAGAAGGGAAGTAAAGGATCAATTAGTCAATAGGAATATTGATCAGCCTTTTGAACTCGGGATCATCAATGGTCAAAACAATATCTTTGGCATAGGAGAAGTGAAAGACCTGGATTTCCTCAAAACCAGAGGTATCAAGGCAGAGCTTTTTCCTAGCGATCTTTTGGGGCTGGAAAATTTTCTGGTCATTTATTTTCCGAATAAGGAAAATTACCTGATGCAACAGGTGTTTTTACCCCTGTCCAGTTCCTTGTTGTTTATGGCAATTATCATCATCTGTTTCATTTATGCCATCAGGGTCATCATCAGACAGAAGAAAATTTCGGAAATCAAGAATGATTTTATCAATAACATGACCCATGAATTCAAAACTCCCATTTCTACCGTTAGCCTGGCAATTGAAGCCTTGCAGGACCCTGACCTTTTGGGCAAGACTACGATCCGGCAGAGGTACCTGAGCATCATCAAAGATGAAAATTCCAGATTGGGCAAACAGGTGGAGCAGGTCTTGCAGGCCGCTACATTGGACAAAAAGGATTTTAAATTGGAAATTGAATCCATCAATTTGATCGCAGCAGTAGAAGAAGCCAAAGGACACTTTGAGTTGTTGGTAGAAAAAAGAGGGGGGGTGATTTCAACGGATTATCAGGTATCAAACGAATACATTGAAGCGGACCCCTTCCACCTGAACAATATCATCAACAACTTACTTGATAACGCCAATAAATATTCCAAAGAGGCACCCAGAATCAGGATCGCCATCAGGGAAAGTATGGGGCAGTTTAAATTGACCATACAAGATGCCGGAATAGGAATGAATAAGGAGGTCCAGAAAAAGATTTTCGATAAATTTTACCGGGTTCCTACAGGCAATATCCATGATGTCAAGGGCTTTGGACTGGGCCTGTCTTATGTCAAAACCATGGTGGAAGCTCACCATGGCAACATATCGGTAGAGAGTGAACCAGGGCAAGGCAGTATTTTTACCATCAACTTACCTTCAAAACAATGAGCAAGACCAAAATTTTACTGGTAGAAGATGATCCTAACCTGGGAGATATTTTGCAGGAATACCTGGGTGTAAAAGGATTTGATGTTACCCTGTGCAGGGATGGGGAGCAGGGATGGAACAAATACAAAAAAGATTACTACCAATTGTGCATTTTGGATGTAATGATGCCTAAAAAAGATGGCTTTACCCTGGGCAAGGAAATCCGCAAAGTAGAAGAGAATGTTCCCATTATCTACCTTACTGCCAAAAACCTGAAGGAAGATGTGATTCAGGGTTTTCGCATTGGGGCTGACGATTATATCACCAAGCCCTTTAGCATGGAGGAAATGCTCATGCGAATTGCCGCAATTTTGAGGAGAACCCATCACCAGGGGGAAAAGGCGGCGCTGAAAACCTATACTTTTGGCAATTTTACCCTGCATTATGACAAGCAACAGTTGGAAGCTCCCGATGGCTGGCATAAATTGACATCCAAAGAAAATGAACTACTAAGGCTTTTGGCAGCATCCCTGAACGAAAATGTGAGCCGATCCAATGCGCTAAAACAGATTTGGGGTGACGACAGCTACTTTAACGCACGAAGCATGGATGTTTACCTCAGTAAAATCAGAAAATTGCTGAAAGCGGATGAAAGTGTCCAAATCATAACCCTGCATGGTGAAGGGTTTAAGCTGGTGGCCAATTAGGAACTTTTACAGTTGAATTGATAAATCCGGAGATAAAGTTTTACTTTGTGGTTTCATTCAACTATCATCAATCATGGGTAAAGAAATCATACGTTCTTCAGAAGCACCAGAGCCTATCGGTCCTTACAGCCAGGCTGTAAAAGTGAAAGATACCCTTTATGTATCCGGTCAGATTGCCTTGGATGCGGATACCGGAGAATTAATCAATGAAAACATTACTGAAGAAACCCATGCGGTGATGAAAAATCTGGAGGCAGTATTAAGGGCTGCGGACCTGAGCTTTGACCATGTGGTCAAATGCAGCATTTTCGTCAGGAACATGGATGATTTTGCCACGGTAAATGAAGCCTATGGCAGGTATTTCAAAACCAATCCCCCTGCACGTGAAACGGTGGAAGTGAGCCGGCTGCCCAAGAATGTCAATGTAGAAATTTCCTGCATTGCCGTAGCCTGAACTTTCTCCTTTTTTCCTTGTTTTGATATGGTGAAACTGGCACCTACATACAGCGAAACATTCGTGTCCACCATGGACCAGCAACAGCTGATCAAGCGATTGGACAGGGCTACCAAAAATGTTAATTTTCTGGACGCTGTGGTAGCATTGCCGGAGGAGTCGGTTGTATTTAACGGTAGCCTCAAAGGCAGCCGTTTTGTGATTTCAAAAAAAATAGCCAAGGCAGACAGTTTTCTGCCTTTGATCAAAGGGGAAGTCTCTCCCCTGGCAAAAGGCTGCCTGGTTTCTCTGGATTATTCTTTTTTTCCGGCAACGGTCTTTTTTCTCAGCTTTTGGGGGGCGATTACTTTTTTGCTCACTGTGTTGTTTCTAGCTGTATTCCAGGATTGGAAACTGGCTGCATTAAGTGCCTTGGCGGGATTGGGGAATTACGGATTTGCTTTTTGGCATTTTCGCAGGAAGGTCAGAGAAAGTCAGTTACTTTTTCACGATATGTTGGACCAGAAAGCGGGAAGGGGAGCCCCCTGAGAAATCTGAAACCAGGTTAAGTTAAATGGCAAGTATTCCAACGGGGCTTATGGATTATGCCCTTCCTGTCGTATTTTAGCAGATCAATCGTTTTAAAATCAAATAAACCACATATGGATTACAGGATAGAAAAAGATACCATGGGTCCGGTAGAGGTTCCCGCAGACAAATACTGGGGAGCACAAACCCAGCGCTCCGTGAATAATTTCAAAATAGGGGGCGTGAAACACCAGATGCCCATAGAAATAGTACATGCTTTTGCCATTTTGAAGAAGTCAGCCGCCCTTACCAATGCAGACCTTGGGGTAATGGACAGGGAGAAGGCTGATATTATCGCCAAAGCCTGTGATGAAATTTTAGCCGGCAAGCTGGATGACCAATTCCCCCTGGTAGTCTGGCAAACAGGTTCCGGCACCCAGTCCAATATGAATGTCAATGAAGTGGTGGCCTATCGCTCCCATGTACTTTTGGGTGGAAGTCTTCAGGATGAAAAAAAGAAAATCCATCCCAATGATGATGTAAATAAATCTCAATCTTCTAATGACACCTTCCCTACGGCCATGCACATTGCTGCTTATAAAATGGTGGTAGAGACTACCCTGCCTGGGGTGCAAAAACTCCGGGATACCCTGAAGGCAAAATCCGAGTCATTCATGGAGGTGGTAAAAATAGGCAGAACCCACTTTATGGATGCTACCCCGCTGACACTGGGACAGGAATTTTCCGGCTATGTAGCACAATTGGATCATGCCATGAGAGCCATCAAAAATACGCTGGAGCACCTTTCTGAACTGGCCCTGGGAGGTACAGCTGTGGGTACCGGACTCAATACACCCGAAGGCTATGCAGAAAAAGTGGCCGAGAAGATCGCTCATTTTTCAGGTAACCCTTTTGTAACTGCTCCCAATAAGTTTGAATCCCTGGCGGCACACGATGCCATTGTGGAAACACATGGTGCCTTGAAACAGCTGGCCGTCAGCCTGATGAAAATAGCCAATGATATCCGCATGCTTTCTTCCGGACCGAGATCAGGAATCGGCGAAATATTGATTCCAGAAAATGAGCCGGGCTCATCTATCATGCCTGGAAAGGTCAATCCTACCCAGGCTGAAGCCATGACCATGGTCTGTGCCCAAGTGATAGGCAACGATACTGCGGTATCTATCGGGGGTTCCAATGGTCATTTTGAACTGAATGTATTCAAGCCCATGATGGTGAATAACCTGCTCAGCTCTGCCCGCCTGCTGGGAGATGCCTGTGAGTCTTTCAATGACAACTGTGCCATCGGGATTGAGCCCAACAAGCCCTTTATCCAGCGTCACCTGGAAAATAGTTTGATGTTGGTAACGGCACTGAATACCCATATCGGCTATGAAAATGCGGCAAAAATAGCTAAAAAGGCCCATAAAGAGGGAACAAGTCTTCGGGAAGCGGCCATTGCACTGGACCTGCTTACAAGTGAGCAATTTGACCAATGGGTCAAACCAGAAGACATGACCGGAAGCCTGAAATAACTTTCGGTTATATAACAACCAAATAAGCCCCTTCAGCAAATCCTGCGAAGGGGCTTTTACCTATACTATCCTACTCTACTGCCTCGTTTTCCTCTTCATACACCTCCGTAGGAATACAGCTACACATCAGGTTTCGGTCCCCATAAGCAGCGTCAATTCGCCCAACAGACGGCCAAAACTTATTCTCTTTCACAAAGGCTAGCGGGTAAGCTGCCCGTTCCCTGGAATAGGGATAACCCCAATCATCAGTCATGATGCTGCTGGCGGTATGGGGGGCATTTTTCAGCAAGTTGGATGATTGATCTGAGCGACCTTCCTCAATTTCTCTGATTTCCTGACGGATAGAGATCATGGCATCACAGAAGCGGTCCAGCTCAGCTTTCGATTCAGACTCCGTAGGCTCTACCATCAGGGTGCCTGCCACAGGAAAAGAAACCGTAGGAGCATGGAACCCATAATCCATTAGCCTTTTGGCAATGTCAGCGACCTCAATTCCGCAATCTTTAAATCCCCGGCAGTCCAGGATCATCTCGTGCGCAGCCCTGCCTTTGCTTCCGGTATACAGGATGGGGTAGTCGACCTCCAGCCGTTTTTTGATGTAATTGGTATTCAAAATGGCCACCTTGGTAGCCTTGGATAGCCCTTCTTCTCCCATCATGGCGATGTAAGCATACGAGATGGGCAGGATACTGGCACTTCCAAAGGGAGCAGCAGAGATGGGACTGATGGCAGCAGTTCCCCCGGTCCGGATAAATGGATTGCCCGGCAGAAAAGGAGCCAGGTGTTTGGCGACGCAAATCGGCCCCATACCCGGACCACCTCCTCCGTGGGGAATACAGAAAGTTTTGTGCAGGTTCAGGTGGCAGACATCGGCTCCGATCATTCCGGGGCTGGTCAGACCTACCTGGGCATTCATATTGGCACCGTCCATATATACCTGCCCACCATATTCGTGTACCAACTCGCAGATTTCCTGAATGGCTTCCTCAAATACTCCGTGGGTAGAGGGGTAGGTGACCATCAATGCGGCAAGCTGATCCTTGTACTCAGTGGCTTTGTCTTTGAATGCAGCTACGTCGATATTGCCTTTTTCATCACAGGGGATGATGACCACCTTCATACCTGCCATTACCGCAGAGGCTGGATTGGTACCATGTGCAGAAGAGGGGATCAATACGATATTCCTGTGATTTTCTGCCCGGCTTTGGTGGTAAGCCCGGATCACCATCAGCCCTGCGTATTCTCCCTGGGCACCGGAGTTAGGTTGCAGGGAGGTGTCTGCAAAGCCTGTAATTTCACTGAGCCAGTTTCTCAGTTCCTGAAACATCTCGTAGTAGCCCGCCGCCTGATCCTGGGGGACAAAAGGATGCAGCTGGCCAATCTCCGGCCAGGTGACCGGGATCATTTCTGCCGTGGCATTGAGCTTCATGGTACAGGAGCCCAGGGAGATCATGGAGTGCACCAGCGAGAGGTCTTTGTTTTCCAACCTTTTGAGGTAGCGCAGCATCTCATGTTCTGAATGATAACGCTGGAAAACATCATGCTGCAAAAAAGAAGAAACCCGCTGCAAGGGCACAGGTATGATCGCCTCTACCTGATCTGGAACTTCTGGAATTTCTACCTGAAGCAGGTTGGTAGATTTGGCAAAAACCTCATAAATCTCCACTACATCGGCCCTGTTTTTGGCCTGATCAAAGCTGAGCAGAATGTATTCTTTTTCGTATCGAAAATTTAATTTTTTAGATAGGGCGAAGGCACGGATTTTTTCCTTTTGGACCTCATCTACCTTGATTCGGATGGTGTCAAAGAAGGTTTCGTTGACCTGCTCGTAACCCAATTGGGACAACCAATCGGCTGTCATGACAGCCAGGCCATGGGTCCGGTAGGCGATGGCCTTTAATCCCCTGGGACCGTGATAAACGGCATACATTCCTGCCATTACTGCCAGTAAAACCTGCGCCGTACAGATATTGGAAGTGGCTTTTTCTCTTTTGATATGCTGTTCCCGGGTTTGCAGGGCCATGCGGTAGGCATTTTTACCGTGGTTATCGACGGACACGCCGATTATTCGTCCGGGAATTTGTCGTTTAAAAGCTTCTTTGGTAGCGAAAAAAGCCGCATGTGGTCCCCCAAAACCCATGGGAACACCAAATCGCTGGCTGCTGCCTATCACCACATCTGCCCCCATTTCTCCGGGCGGCTTCAGTAAAGTCAGACTCAACAGGTCCGTGCTGAAAGCAGTAAAAATATGGTTTTCGTTGGCTGTTTCCACCAGCTTGCTGTAGTCAATGACTTCTCCATCTGCGTTGGGATACTGCAGTAGCAGGCCAAAAATTTCGGGATCGGTAAGATCCAGTTCATTTAGCGAGCCAAAGACAAGGTCGATTCCTACTGGTAGTGCCCGGGTCTTTAGGATTTCCTTGGTTTGTTCAAATACCTTTTCGTCCACAAAAAAGCGGTTGGCTTGTTTCTTGGTTCGAGGCCTGCTGGCATGAAGCATGGTCATGGCTTCTCCTGCAGCGGTACCTTCGTCCAAAAGGGAGGCGTTGGCGAGTTCCATACCGGTAAGTTCGCTGACCATGGTCTGAAAATTGATCAGTGCCTCCAAGCGGCCCTGAGCAATTTCGGCCTGGTACGGGGTGTAAGCCGTGTACCAACCTGGATTTTCCAGGATATTGCGTTGAATTACACCAGGGACCAGGGTGTCATAATAGCCAAGGCCAATATAGGATTTGTATAAAGTGTTCTTTCCAGCTATTTTTTTAAAATTCTTAAGGAAAGCCGTTTCTGAAAGGGCTTTTGGCAGTTGAAGTGGTTTTTTCAGGCGAATGCTCTGGGGAATGGTTTCATCAATCAGGGTTTCCAGCGAAGAAACGCCTATGGTATCCAACATGGATTGGATGTCATATTCCGAGGGAGCAATGTGCCTGTTTTTAAATTTTTCCGAAGAAGCGAGGTTGATTTTCATATAAAGATAAAATATGATTATTTTTGGCCGAACCAAATTGTCCTGAATCGAAACGCAAAGGTAGAAATATTAGCTAATTAAGGTGTTTATTTTAACCTCAATTATCATCTTATTAACCGTTTGGTCAAGAAATAGGTTTGCAGTTTACCATATTTATAATCGTTTAAACAGTCATAATGAAAAACAGACCGATGATTGCAGCTTTACTGCTGTTTGCCGGGCTTTCTTTTCCCCTCCTGGGGCAGGAAGACCTTTCTTTAAAATACGCAGCTACCATTTTGGCAGATGATCTGGAAAAACACCTGATTTACCTGGCCTCCGATGAGCTGGAAGGCAGGGATACAGGAGAAAAAGGCCAGAAGTTGGCCGCAGAATACCTGGTTGATTTTTATCAGGAAAATGGCCTTGCCGGCCCGGTGGCAGGTAGTTTCCTGCAGCCATTCGATCTTTCCAGTGTGCGTTGGGAGAAAGTAGAGTTAAAAGTGGGGAGGAGAGACCTGGTCCTGAATGAGGATTTTGTATTTATAGGGGATGGGGACATGAAGAGAAGAAATAGGACAGACCTGGTCTTTTTGGGATTGTCATCTGAAGAAAACCTTGCAAAAGTGGATGTGGAAGGAAAGCTGGTGGGTCTTTGGGCCATAGGTGCCCGCTCTGCTGAGGCTGTCAAATTAGTGATGGATGCCGGAGCTGAGGGGGTAATCATTGTGACGATGGAAGGGCAGGCCAATTTTGACCGCATGGCCAACCGGTACAAAAACCTTTCGGGCAGGGGGCGCCTGGGTTTTGATAAACCTACCGAGCACAAACCGGTATTTATGGTCAGTTCTGAACAAATGAGCCAGTTGTTTGAAACGCCCATGGAAGAACTGAAAGAGGCTGCCAAAAATAACCCTGAATCCATCCCTTCCCAGAAGGTCAGGTACCGGGTGCAAAAGGACAAGCAAATTGTTGGAACGGAGAATGTGCTGGCTTACCTGGAAGGAACGGATAAGAAAGACGAAGTGCTGGTAATTTCCTCTCACTATGACCATGTGGGTATCAACAGCCAGGGAGAAATCAATAATGGGGCTGATGATGATGGCTCGGGAACAGTATCGGTAATGGAAATTGCCGAGGCATTTGCCCAGGCAGCCAAAGACGGCAACAAGCCCAGGAGAAGTGTTTTATTCCTGAATGTAACCGGAGAGGAAAAGGGATTGCTTGGATCGGAGTATTATGCAGATCATCCCGTATTTCCATTGGAAAATACCGTAAACAACCTCAATATAGACATGGTTGGTCGCATAGATTATGAGTATCAGGATGCCGAAAATCAGGATTATGTCTACGTAATCGGATCTGAGATGCTTTCCTCTCAGCTCAAAATCATTAACGAATACAACAACATTACCTATACCAACCTGATCCTGGATTACCGCTATGATGCGGAGGATGATCCCAATCGGTTTTATTACCGCTCCGATCATTACAATTTCGCCAAGCACAACATTCCTGTAATCTTTTTCTTTAACGGGGTGCATGACGATTATCACCAGCCCTCAGACACGGTGGACAAGATCGAGTTTGACCTGATGGAGAAGCGGGCCCGGCTGATTTTTCATACCGCCTGGGACCTGGCCAACCGGGAGCAACGTACGCCAGTGGACGGCACCAACACCCGACTGGACAGGTAAAGCCTTTCTTATCGTAATATTCCTGGCCGCCGGAGTACATTCGGCGGCCTTTTTTTATTTATTGGTTCAAAATAGATGGCCGCCTGATTGATCTTTTTGATTTTTCCTTTATTTTTCTAAAAATAGCTCCTATCTTGATAGCTCCATACATCATCAGCTATCTAACCTTAGCCTATCATGAAAAACCTTAGCTTAAGCATTTTTACCCTGTTGCTTTTTTTTCACGCCGAAGCACAGCAGATACCTTCCAAAGCCATGCAGATCAAGACGGCCGTTCTGGCAGCACCTGAAGACCTGAGAGACGGAGCCATGGTGTATGGCTATGATGGACAGGGCGACTGGACCATCTTGCGGGAAGGCAGCAATGAGATGGTATGTATTGCTGATGATCCCAAATCGGATGGTTTTAATGTAGCCTGCTACCACCAGGAGCTGGAACCCTTTATGGAGCGGGGCAGAGAACTGAAAAAGGAGGGTAAAAACTTCAAGGAAATATTTGACACAAGGGAGAATGAGGCGAAAGCGGGCAACCTCACAATGCCCAAGGATGGTGCCACCTTATATGCCCTGACTGCGGCAGCGGAAGATTATGATGCCCTGAAGGGAGAAGTAAAAAACACCTACCTGCGCTATGTGGTCTACATCCCCTGGGCTACCCAGGAAAGCACCGGTCTGGCCCTTAAGCCCGAAGCCCCCGGCATGCCCTGGATCATGGATCCTGGCACCCACCGCGCCCATATCATGATCAATCCACCGAAGGAGTAGGTTTTACGAAATCACAATATTCCTTTATAAAGGTAAATTTTCCTTGTTGAATTTCGTATTGTCTATTGCGAGAGGTAACAATTTAAAATAGATTTTTTGGGTTAAGTTACGGGCTTTTTTCCCAGAGATTGAAAAGCAAACCAGATCGGTAATTTTTTTATGTGGATAATTAGATCAGTACACATTAGGTTGGTTTTGAATCAGCTTTTGATCACCAAAACTGGTGAAAAAATGGTTTTAAACTAATTTCTTTTTATTTTTTTGATAATTAAATTATTATTAGTAATAATTTAGCCCAGTAAAATCTTCTCCCCGCTTTAAAGTTGGCCGATGAAAATCTCCATTCCTATTCTTGCATTTGTTTTGATTCCGATGTTTTTTTTATCCTGTGTGGAAACCAGCATTGATGTTCCGCAGGTGGTCGATCCGGAAGAGGAAGATCCTGAAATTGAAGAGGAGGAAGCACTACTGGAAGATCCTGAAGGGCTGCCGTTTGTTGTTCAATGGTCCGTTAATAAGACAGAAGAAGAAGTGGGGTTCTCCATGGAGCCTTTTCTTCATGCTTCCGAAGCGGGGCTGTACTATGCCAGCCCACTAGGTCCGAATAGTTTTGTCTCCCTGGAAAAGGAAACTGGGGAACCGATATGGGAACTTCCCGAAGGAACTGTGGATTCTCCTTTTATACTAAAGAAAATTGGGGATTTTTTGTGGGGAATGTATTATGACATCAACAATCCTTCGGTGGTAAAATTGAATCCGGAGGACGGGAGTATTTTGTTGGAAAGGCCCTCCGGGACCTTTCCATCCGGTCAGTCTGATGGCATCTGGTTTGGATTGAAAAAACGAGAGACCTCCCTATACCAAGTGGATTTGGAAACCGGAAATGATGTAGCTGTTTGTGGCGATTTCAGGGTAGACAACATCCGAAACTTTCTCTTTAAAGATAACCGGCTGACGTTAATGGTAATTCGTGGAGGTCGGAGTTTACTAAATATCGACCCTAATACTTGCACTGTTTTCTGGGAAATACCGGAAGGTGATACGGGGAATTTTGGACATTTGAATTATTATTCGTTCGCTGTAGATCTTGGTGATAAAATTTTGAGTGTTGGGCCTAACTATTTTATGCTACGTTCTCCTTCGACCGGACAGGTTGAGACCAAATTTCCTACTGGGGATGGGAACGGATTTGAAATTACTCAGTTTTTGCACCAGGAAGGGAATAACATTTTCCTTTACCATGATAATGGAAGCGGGAAAGTATTTGCCTATGATTGGATTAACGGCATTCAGGTCTGGGAATCAGCAGTTCAAAGCCGCAATGTGGGACAGCTTTTCCTTGTCAAAGACCGGTTATTCCTTTACACAAAAAGCCAAAAGCTCTTTGAATTGGATATGGAAAACGGACAGACCCTTTCCGAAACAGAAACCAAAGAACTTTTCCCCTTCGAGCGCGCAGCCAATTCTTTTTCTATCGATCGGGTAGAGGAGTATTTCGGCCAGGCTTATTTTAAAATTTCAGGTGACGAGATCTATTATACCACGGCAAAAAGTCGGCTGGTTTCCGCAAGATTGGAGGAATAATTATCCGTATCTAAACCAGCAACAGAGGGTGCCAACCTAAGTTAACATAACGATCCATTTTTTTTAACGCTTCGGGATCCTGGTGGCGGGTTTAATTGCGCTTAATAACATCAGATGGTGAATGGCCAGCGCTATAAAAATATTGCACATATAAATTTGCCAAGTGAGGTGAAATTTGTCACCACAAAGGATCTTTTAGATGTATTATTTTAAGAAATAGGTACTTTTTGTAATTGAAAATGACGTTATTTGACCTGTTTTAACAAATACAGGTTCTGGAGGATCATTTCCAGTTGCCTTTCCACTTCAACCATAAATCTGCATGCGCAAGCAATCCCTAGTCTTCATGCTGGTCCTGATTTTGCTGTCAGGAATATTTTCCGGCATCCAGGCACAAACCAACACGGATCAAATTGTATTTACAGCAGGGTGGGTGACGGGCTTTGGGGATCCGGTAAAATACCCCCGCTATGCCCGCAGCGAATTCCCCACCGATCCGGTCATTCCGCTGCTGCTGGCAGACCAATCGATTAGACCAGATGAACCAGAAGCTGATTCTATGGTCAATTGGGAAGCCGTTTCAGCAGATGAGAACGGTCTATTCAAGCATGAACACCTTACTTCCGGAGGACTTTACCTGGAATACACCAGTCCTGCTGAAAAGGTTGTAATTTTTGATGCCTCCGGCCATGGTAAAGCCTATATCAATGGGGTGCCCCGGGAAGGGGACCACTTTGGCTTTGGTACAACCAGGCATCCTGTGAAGCTTAAAAAGGGAGTAAATTCCTTTTATTTGACAAGCGGCAGAAATCCGGAAATAAAGGCCTCTCTTTACGCTCCGGAATCTCCCTTACAGTTGAGCACCGACCAGCTAACCCTTCCGGATCTGGTTTGGGAGGAAAATGGATTTAAATGGGCGGGGATAAAAGTCTTTAATACTACTGAAAAAGCGGCTACCGGCTATCGGGTAGAGAGCATCGTCAAGGGCACGGAAAAAATGAATACCCCAGTACCGACCATCGAAAAGCTGACTTCCAGGAGTGTTCCATTCCGGATACCTGAGTTGCAGGGTGTACAGGAGGAGCAAGTGGAGGTACAGGTATATCTCCTTTCAGCGTCCGGGAAAAAATTGAGTTCGCTGACCCTGACGCTGAAAAACCGGCCTTTTGATAGCCTGCATGACCGGACCTTTATTAGCGGAATTGACGGGAGTGTCCAGTATTATTCCGTCCAGCCAGGCAAGGTGCCGGAAGAAATAAAGCCTGCGCTCATCTTTTCTACGCATGGGGCAGGAGTAGAGGCCAGAGGTCAGGCGGCGGTCTACACTCCCAAGGATTGGGGACATATAATTGCCCCCACCAACCGGGGGCCATTTGGCTTTGCCTGGGAGGATTGGGGTCGGTTGGATGCCCTGGAGGTACTGGACATTGGGAAGGAGCTCTTTCATCCAGATCCTCAAAAAATATACCTCACCGGCCATTCCATGGGAGGACATGCCAGTTGGTACCTGGGAGCGACTTACCCTGACTATTGGGCAGCCATCGGACCCTGTGCCGGCTATGCAGAACTTCATGACTGGATAGAACATACGCGAAAAGTAGGCACGGGCACGGAGCGAATGTTTGAAAGGGCTGGCAATACGCAGCGTACCCGGCTTCTGAGTCGAAATTACCTTCATTTTGGCGTTTATATCAACCATGGCAATGACGACCAGGTGGTTCCGGTGCGTCATGCCCGGCAGATGAAGCAGGTTCTGGCGGATTTCCATCCGGATTTTGCTTACTACGAATACCCGGACGGGGGACACTGGTACGGAAATAACTCTGCCGATTGGCCGCCCCTGTTTGACTTTTTAAAAAGTCATGCGCTCCCCAAACCGCAAGAAGTGCGCAGTCTGGAATTTTACACCGCCAGTCCGGGGGTTTCCTCCAGTTCCAATTGGATGACAATCTACCAGCAAACCCACCCCTACCAAATCAGCCATGTGGAGATGGATATTGGAGAGGATTCCGTATCCCTTTCAGGTGTAACGGAGAATGTTGCCGTCCTGCAATTGGAGGTAAGTTTGGCGGGCCTTGCGTTTCCGCTGTCCATTCAATTGGATGATAGTAGGCTAGTCCTGGAGCAACCTGTGTCTGAAATAATCCTGGTTCGCAGCGAAAGCGGAGCCTGGGAGCTCGGTGACCTACCCGGGCCGGAGGAAAAAGGCCCGCATCGGTATGGCAACTTCAAAGATGCTTTTCGTCACCAGGTAGTTTTTGTGTACGGTACGCAGGGCAACAGGGAGGAAAACAACTGGAATTTTTACAAAGCCCGTCACGATGCCGAAACATTCAGCTATCGGGGAAATGGATCCATAGAAATGGTTTCTGACAAACAGTTTTCACCGGAAAAATATGCTGACAGGGGGGTGATTCTTTATGGTAATGCAGACACCAACCAAGCCTGGAAGGCCTTGCTGGGAGAAAGCCCGGTTCAGGTTTCCAATGAGGAAATGAAGGTAGGGGATAAGGTCCTGACCGGCGATGGCTGGGGGTGTTATTTTATTCAACCACGACCGGACAGCGATATTGCTTCAGTAGGCGTAGTGGCAGGAACCGGACTAAAGGGCTTTAAGGCGGTCCATGCCAACCAGTATTTTATGGCGGGTACCGCTTTTCCCGATCTGACGGTAATCGGAACAGAGGTATTTGAAAACGAGTACGAAGCCGTGGTGTTTTCCGGTTTTTTTGGCAATGACTGGCGTGTTGAAACGGGTGATTTTGTCTGGAAATAAGTAATTGTAAAAGTAGGGATGATTTATTTTTTCATAAAAAGGCACTTTACGCAGTATAAATGAGGCCTATTTATAAGAAGCACACCTTAGTTATACTTGATTTTCAAATAAAAATTTCGCAAATTAGAACTGAATAGTTTTTAGTACCTGGGTTGATATCAAATTTTAATCTGCTAACATAGAAATTATGGAAAAGAGTTGGTATGAAAAAAACAGAGAGCGAATTTTAAAAAAACAGAAAGAGCGCTACCTACACGATGTCGAATTCAGGGAAAAGGCAAGGACAACCTACAGGGAGCGATATCAGGAAGATCCGGAGTACAGGGCAAAAACCCTGGAAAGGGCCAGAAACAGGTATCATACCGATGAGGATTACAAGAGAAAAACGATTGAGCGGGCAAGACAAAGAAACAAAAACCCCAACCAGGGAAAAGGGCAATAAGTTGTCTACGGTCTGGCAGGTTGCGCGGTATATGGCCTGTTGAATTAAGTCAATGTGATGGACCAGGAAGTTCTTGGTCTGTATTCAAGTATTTATTGGCCCAATTACCAAACCCCGTCATACCGGCACACCCCAGTAGGCTAAAAGATAGTAACTCCCCGATTACCCCCGAAAAAGCCCTTTCTCCACCATTTAGCCGCTTCGGGTTCTGTTTCATTGAAGGGCATTGCTTTCCCGGGAATATTGAAGCAGGTTGAAATAGGGAGAGAAATTTAGGATATTGTCCGATTAACTGATTTCAAAAGGGTTTTTCATTTTGGACGTCAGGACATTGAGGGCATGTTCTTGCTCCCCCGCCAAATAACCTGAATGAATAGCGTAAATTTGGGCAGAAATATTCTTTGGGGTTTATTGGTACCTAAAAGCTTACTTCGATTTCCTGGTCCATTTGATGCTGCATCCAATGGCTTTGGTGGTTTCTTCAGCTATATTTTGCCCTTTCAATAGGGACGCTACTGCGTCTTCTGCATAGTGTTTGGTGACTGCAGAAGCATCCTGGTAGTTGTTGTCTATGGCTCCGATATATTTGACGATAAACTTGCCGTTTTCCTTGTTGAGCAAGTACACATGTGGAGTTCTACTGCCTCCGTAGGCTTTGATGACTTCCTGCGTCTCGTCATGAAGGTAGGGAAAAGGAAAATCTTTTTCTTCCGCCCTTTTTTTCATGGCTTCAAAACTGTCTCCCGGACTGATCTGTGCATCATTGGGGTTAATGGCGATTACCGGATACCCCTGGGGAGCATACTTTTCGTGCAATTGTATCATTCGGTCTTCATAGGCTTTTACGTAGGGACAGGTATTGCAGGAAAAAATGACAAAGGCTCCTTTCGCATTTTCCATTCCGCTGAGCGAAACCTGGCTCCCATCTACATTGGTCAATTCAAAATCCATGGCTTCGTCTCCAATCGTATAACCCTCATTCTGGCCAAAGCTCGGGGAAGAAAGGCACAGTAGGGTCAGGAGGGTTAAGGATAAAGTAGCGGTCGTTTTCATGGTTTTATGGTTTAAGTTGATCGATTAAGTCTTGTAATGCAGTGGCTTCCAATTCTCCTTCATGAAAACGGCGCTTCCCATCGGGAAGTATAAAAAGGGTGGCAGGAATGGCACCTGTCCAGCTTTTATCCACTTTATCAATCCAGGAATTAAAGTCTACATCATTGAGCAGGTAGACAGGGGACTGTATGTCCTTTTTTTCAATGAAAGCCGTGACCCTTTCCGGCCGGCGCCCGTCATCCATGGAAATAAAAATCAATTCCAGTTCAGGGTTGTCCTTGCTGGCCTGCTCAAAATGGGGCATTTCCCGAATGCAGGGAGCACACCAGGTGGCCCAGAAATTGTAGATACGCAGTTTTTCCGAATCCGCAGATGTCAGCGCTTCAAATTCCTCAAAGGAGATAATCTTGAAATCCGGCTCCGGTTCTTCCGTAAATGAAAAATCGGGTACCAGGATAAAAAGGAGTACAATTTTGATGAAAAATGCATTCATAGGTTGTGGTTTTTTAAGCAGATTTTGTTGGTATTCTTTATAACGCAACAGCCTGTTCAGGGTTTCAGACTGGATTTGAGCGCTTTGAAGAGAGGCTTTCTTGCCAGCAGCTGTCTGGTGTTTATGGCTGCTTTTAGAAATTACCACTAATGGGAATTATCCGACCAGAGTCGAGTAAGTGTTCTGGTAAATTTTAAATATTTAGGTATTTTTAATTTTTGGTAGCTCTTGCAGCAAGATCAGCAAAAAATTTCCTATCATTACCACTGATCTCATCGGGCAGGACTGTTAGAAAAGCATTATCTTTATTTGCCTTTTATTCAAAAAAAATTAAACACTAATCCCAATGCAATCTATGAAACCTTTACAACTCTTTTTGCCCTTATTTTTGATCCTGGTCAGCAGCTTGAAGGCCCAGGAAAGCCGTGTGTTTGATGCCCTGAGCATGAACAGTGAAATCCTGGATATGGAAAGGAAATTTGCCGTTTATCTTCCGCCAGGCTATGAATATTCCCAGCTTTCTTACCCGGTACTTTATTTATTGCACGGAGCCGGTGATGACCAGACCGGTTGGGTTCAGTTTGGAGAGGTGCAGCACATTGCAGATAAGGCCTTTGCCGAAGGAATAGCAACCCAGATGATCATCGTGATGCCAGACGCCAATACGGGAAAAAGGGGATATTTCAATGATGTAAACAATGACTGGCGGTATGAGGATTTCTTTTTTGAAGAATTGATGCCTTATGTAGAATCGACGTATAGAATAAAGAAAGAAAAACGCTACCGGGCAATAGCGGGGCTATCCATGGGGGGAGGAGGTACTTACTTCTATGCCATGCACCGCCCGGACCTGTTTTCCTCAGCTTGTCCGCTCAGTGCTGCTTTGAGAAACAATAGCTTTGAAGATTTCAAAAATGGCCTGGTGAGCAATGAGGTAGAAGTGAAAAATCCGGCTACTTTGGAGGCTTATTACGACAGGCACCAGGCATTGCGGCAAATTGAAGTCAACGATGCTGAGGATATCAAATCTGTCAAATGGTTTTTTGACTGTGGAGATGATGATTTTCTCTACGAAGGCAACAGCCTGGTGCATATTGCCATGAAGAAAAAAGAAATACCCCACGAATTCAGGATCCGTGACGGAGCCCATAACTGGACCTATTGGAGAGAATCTCTACCCACGGTATTGAGCTTTGTTTCAGATACATTCCGTCAGAAATAGGCAGGCTTATTCCCCGATGTCTTCCTGCCAAAGTCCGGGATTCTTCAGAATAAACTGCTTCATCAGGGCCTGGCAGCCGCTATCCTGTAGCACGGTAAGTTGTACCCCATTTTGTCTAAGCAGTTCTTCTGCCCCCATGAAGGTTAGGTTTTCACCAATGATCACCCTGGGGATTCCATACAGGAGGATGGCACCGGAACACATGGGGCAAGGGGAAAGAGTGGTATACAAGGTGCTATGCCGGTAAATGGAGGCCGATTGCCGGCCGGCATTTTCCAGGGCATCCATTTCTCCATGTAGGATGGTGCTGCCCTTTTGTACCCTTTGGTTATGGCCCCTGCCGATGATTTTATTCTGGTAAACCAAAACCGACCCAATAGGTATACCGCCGCTGTCCCTGCCGGATTGGGCTTCTTCGATGGCCGCTTGCATAAATTGATCCATAGGCTATAATCTTTTAATCTTCCGGTAATTTAGCAAAAAAAAATAAGCTCTCGGGTTTCCCGGGAGCTTATCCGATAGGTTAAATTATAGTTGGATGAATTCTTTTAAATTTTGGTATAAGCCATTCTTTTCGATACTTTTTTCATTAAGGCCTGAATGATTTCTTCATTCATGACTTCCTTATTGCCGGCAATCCCATTCTGAAATTGGACCAGAAGTTCTCCATCTTCAGCATTGAAAATAGACAGGTTGATCACGGCCAGGTTGGTGCTGGTGCCTTGATTTTTGTTTCGGGCATTACAGTCCCCATCTTCATTTTGCCCGGCTTTGGGCTGATTGGTTTCATAATAACCCATGACCACGGCATCTACACCCAAAATATGTGCCAGGCGGGCAGGGCTGTAAGTAAAGTAATTGTCCGGGGTAATGCCTGCAGCTTTCAATTTGGCATTGGAAATGATTGGTGCCTGAATGGTAACGGACAATTTTCCATTTTCCTGCCTTTGCTGAAACCAGGTGTAAATGGCCTTTTGAATGCTTTCTCCTTCCGATTTTTCTAAGTTGGCCAGCTCCTGCCTGCTAATGGTATCCATTTGTTCCGGCAGCAAAGTTACTTTGGTCAAAAATGGGAGCGTTGCAATGGTTTCATGGGTATAGACAATGTTTTCAAAATCTGCATTTTTAAAAAACTGCATTTGCCCCCACAGCTGGCTGACCATCATAAAGGTCAGCAAAAAGACACACATGATTCTTTTCATGGCATAATTGATTTAAAAGTTGAATGTTCTCTAAAGCATTACTCTACATTAAAAAGCTGGAAAAAATCCAACACCGACGACCCGATCCATACGTATCACCAATAAAAATTTCAGTGACTATCTGGCTACAAAGATCAGGTTATTATCCAGAATAAAAAAATTTCTATTGTGAAAAAACAGTAAATAAATAATATAATAACACCTTTTACAGTTTTTTATTTGTAAAAAACAAATAATTGGCTACAAATAGGTTTGCCATATATGGGTAGGGAAAAATATAAATGTCAGGGACAGGACATCAACTGTTTTTCCATTTGCCCTTGGTTTTCATTTGGTTTCGGTTTCTTTTGGCCTTGCTGTTTTTATTGCCACGTTTTTGTGGCTTTTCGGGGGCTTTTTTCGGAGGAGATTTTTTTTCATGAAAAGCTCCCTGAAAATCAGGATCGTCTCCCCTTTTTTGTTTGTCGATTTCCCTTTCATAGGCTTGTTTTTCCTCAAATGGAGTGTCGTACACGGAGACATCTCTGGGTACCCGGCGTTGGGGAACCTGCATCCTGATAATGCTTTCTATTTTTTCAAAATGATATACTTCAGCCGGGTTGATAAAAGTAAAGGCTTTGCCCTCGTTTTCTGCCCTTCCCGTTCTTCCAATCCGGTGTACATAATCTTCGTAAATCACGGGAACATCAAAGTTGACCACATGACTGACCAGGCTGACATCCAGCCCCCTGGCGGCCACATCAGTAGCTACCAAGATTTTAATGCTGCCTTTCTTGAACTCATCCATGCTGTTGATGCGGGTATTTTGTCCTTTATTGGCATGGATGACGCGGATGCTTCCCGGCTGCTGGTGTTCCAGGTACCGGAATACCTCATCTGCATTCTTTCTGGATCGGGTAAATACGATACCCCTTTCGAATTTAGCATCTTTGACGATTTTTTCCAGCAGGCTCAATTTGGTTTTAAAGTTGGGGACAAAAAACTTGGACTGGGTAATGGTGCCTGCGGTAGTGGCTTGTTGGGCTACTTCCACCCGCTCTGGGAATTCCAGAAACTCATGGGACAATTTTTCTATTCGGTCACTGAAGGTGGCAGAGAACAGCAGGTTTTGACGTTTCACAGGAATAATTTCCAATATGGCCCGGATCTGTGGCAAAAAACCCATATCCAGCATTTTGTCAGCCTCATCCAGGATCATGGTTTTGATATCCCGGGTGTAGAGCACCTCTTTTTGGTACAAGTCCATAAACCTTCCTGGAGTGGCAATAATAATGTCTGCTCCCTGGCTTACTTTTTCTATTTGGGGTTTGGGGCCCAGGCCACCATATAGACAGACATACCTGAGGTCTGTGTATTTGCCGAATCCGATTATATCCGATTCGATTTGCATGACTAGTTCTCTGGTTGGGGCCAGGATCAGTGCCCTGGGGTGCTCTCCCTGCGCATATTTAACTTTAAATAGGAGGGGGAGCAGATAAGCCGCCGTTTTACCTGTGCCTGTTTGCGCAATGCCGAGAATGTCATGTCCGGCAAGTGCCAGCGGAATGGCTTTTTCCTGGATAGGAGTGGGTTTAGTGTAGCCGATTTCTTTTATCGCATTTAAAAGTTGTGCATTGAGCTTAAAATTGTCAAAAGATTGCAGTTGATCGGCCATTATTTTATAATTTTAGGGAAATTATGAGGAGTGAAAATATTCATACATCCGCTTATTAAAAACAAATGATATGAAAAGAATATTGATCCGTGATGCAAATATAGTGAATGAAGGTAAGATAATGCGTGGGGATGCCTATATAAAGGAGGGGCTGATTTTTGCCATTGGAGGTGATCTGTCGGGACATGAAGCCGATATAGAAATAGATGCAAAGGGAAAACACCTGTTGCCGGGCCTGATAGACGATCAGGTGCATTTTCGGGAACCCGGTTTGACCCATAAAGCTGAAATTTATACAGAAAGCAAAGCAGCAGTAGCAGGTGGGATAACCAGTTTTATGGAAATGCCCAACACTGTTCCCCAAACGACCGACTTGGAATTGCTGGAGAAAAAATACGATTTGGCGGCCAATAAATCTTTGGCCAATTACTCCTTTTACCTGGGAGCGACCAATGACAATATAGAAACCATTAAGAAAGTCAACCCCCAAACAGTCTGTGGGGTGAAAGTTTTCCAGGGCTCTTCAACCGGTAATATGCTGGTGGATAATCCAGATAGCCTGGAGAAGATTTTCAGATACTGCCCCATACTGATAGCTACCCATAGTGAGAACGATGACATCATTAAGGCCAACCTGGAAAAGTATAAAAAGGAATATGGGGATGACATACCTGTCCGTTTTCATCCCAAAATCAGAACGGAAGAGGCCTGTTTTGATGCTTCAAAAAGGGTAGTGGATATGGCCAGAATGTATGGGAGTAAGCTGCATGTACTGCATATCAGTACAGCAAAAGAAGTCATGATTTTTGATAACCGACTTCCTCTGGAAGAAAAACGCATTACCGCAGAAGCCTGCGTCCACCATTTGTGGTTTGCTGAAGAAGACTACGAAGAACGAGGGAATTTTATCAAGTGGAACCCTGCCATTAAAACCGCTAAAGATAGGGAGGGGATTTTAAAGGGAGTTTTGGATGGTCACATAGATGTGATTGCTACCGACCATGCCCCGCATACCCTGGAAGAAAAATCCCATCCCTATACCTCTGCCCCATCCGGAGGTCCTTTGGTACAACATTGCTTGCCTGCTTTATTGGAGATGTATCATGAGCATAAAATAAGTTTGGAGGAAATTGTGCAAAAAACCAGTCATAATGTGGCGGTACTTTTTGAAATTGAAAAGAGGGGCTATCTGCGACCGGGATACCAGGCGGACATGGTTTTGGTGGACCTGGAGGATCCCTGGGAGGTAAAGAAGGAGAATGTCCTTTCAAAATGTGGTTGGTCACCTTTTGAGGGACAGACTTTTAGGTCTAAAATCACCCATACATTCGTTTCCGGACACCTGGCGTACGATAATGGTACATTTGATGAAAGTAAACAGGGGCAAAGGCTTAAATTTTCAAGAAATGTATAGCATTATTTTGCTTGACTAAAAAAAGCATATTACCTTTGCATTCTCTTCAGACAAAAGGTTCAATAGAGGTAAAAATGGTGATTGTAGCTCAGCTGGTTAGAGCGCTGGTTTGTGGCACCAGAGGTCGCCGGTTCGAACCCGGTCTTTCACCCAAACCCTCCCTGTTACCGGGAGGGTTGTTTTTTAAACATAAATACCGTCCTTGAAATTATCCAAAACTATCGAATCGGGAAAAAAGGATAAACACTTTAAAACGAAAATCGTTTTAGGGAAAAGAAAGATAGAAAAAGGAATTAAAAGCTATTATAAGCCTTAAAATATCGTTTTGCGATGCCCCAGAAAGTGGCATATTATTTGAGTATCGAACGTTTTAGGAATTATTTAATTTTCAGAAGTCATGTTCCAATTATTGCATCCCACTAAGAAATTTCCTCAGATCAGATATGTCAATTTGAATCAAATTCAATTGTATATCATGAAATTTGAAGAGTCGATTAAGAATCTGGATGAAATTCAGAATGAAAGTACCTGAACTATAGGTTGATATAGTTATAAGTGAAAGGGCATTTATGCCCTTTTTTTGGTTTCTTTCATTTCCTCAAAATGCATTTTTGCCCAGTTGATCAACTTATTTATACTAGTTTTTCCAACATTTATTTTTCTTTACGAAGTATTCAAGTATTTTTATAAAAACCACAAATTTTTGATTAAATGAGCTATATACATTTCGATAAGACGCAACTCATCAACCTGAATTATTCTTTGGAAAAGGAAATAATTCGATCTAACCGCTCAGGTTGTTATACGAGTACAACGATTATCGGCTGCAATACCAGGAAATACCATGGCCTGCTGGTGGCTCCACAACCTCAGATTGACGGTCAGCTGCATGTCTTGCTTTCCAACGTTCACGAAAGCATCGCCCAGAAAGATGCCGTGTTTAACCTTGGTATCAATAAATATCCTGGTAACTATTATCCCAGAGGACACAAGTACCTGGAAGATTTTGACTCCGAACCTATTCCTAAACTCACCTACAGGGTAGGGGGTGTGGTACTGGAAAAGGAAATTATCCTGGATTCAACCGCAGACAGGGTGATGATCAAGTATACCCTGTTGGAGGCTTTGATTCCTACCAAACTCAGGGTGAGTCCTTTTTTGGCTTTCAGGGGATACCATACCTTGTCCAAGGCCAATACTTATGTAAATAAAAAGATCAAAAAAATCAAAAATGGTGTGCAATTCAGGCTGTATGAGGCCTATGATGCACTCTCTTTACAGGTTTCAAAAGAAAACACCTTTGTTCCGGTTCCTGATTGGTTCTACAATATTGAGTATATCCGGGAAATTGAAAGGGGCTACGAGTACCAGGAAGATTTGTATGTTCCGGGATACTTTGAGTTTGATATGGAAAAGGGTGAATCAGTTATCCTTTCGGCCGGATTGAAGGAAGCCACTCCCGAAAAGCTGCAGCAGTCCTTCGAAAAAGAGATAGGCAGGAGAATACCCCGGGATAATTTTGAAAATTGCCTTAAAAATTCAGCAGGACAGTTTATCAGCAGAAGAGGAGGAGAAACAAGGATCATTGCCGGGTATCCATGGTTTGGCTGGTGGGGCAGGGATACCTTCATTGCATTGCCAGGCTTGACTTTAACCATGGAAGATACGCAGACCTTTTTAGAGGTGATGGATTCCATGTCAAAGGATTTAAAGGGAGCCCTGTTTCCGAATGTGGGTAGTGGAGTAATGACGAATATGAATTCTATTGACGCTCCCCTTTGGTACTTTTGGGCCCTACAGCAATATGTGCTTTTCACTGGAGATAAAGCGACCATTATTTCCAAATACCTGGAGAAATGTAAGGGAATCATTGAAGGGTTTAAAAAAGGAACCGCCTTTAATATCCATGTAAAAGAGAATGGCTTATTGTGTGGAGGTGAGGAGGGGATTGCCCTGACCTGGATGGATGCCGTTACCAAAGATGGTCCGGTCACACCCAGAATGGGTTGTCCTGTGGAGATCAATGCTTTGTGGTACAATGCACTTTGCTTCTATCACGAACTTTCAGGAGATGCAGGCATGAAGGAATTGGCTGACAAGGTGGGAGATGCTTTTCTGGAGGAATTTTGGAGCGAGAAAAAGGGCTACCTGGCAGATGTAGTAAATGATGAAGAAAAGGACTGGTCTATCCGACCCAATATGGTGTTTGCCACTTCTTTGGTATACAGTCCTTTGACTGATGAGCAAAAAGACCATGTTCTGGAGGTGGTAAAAACCAATTTATTTACCAACAGGGGACTCAGGACCCTTGCACCAAGCGACCCCCGGTATAAGGGCTATTATCAGGGTGACCAGTACGAAAGAGATAACGCCTACCATCAGGGTACCGCATGGCCCTGGTTGTTGGGACATTTTGCCGAAGGATATTTGAAACTGCATGGGAAGCAAGGCAAAAAACTGGTAGAAAACATGATCAGTAGTTTTGATGGGGTGATGACCCAGTATGGTATAGGCACCATAGCTGAAATTTATGATGGTGATCCGCCACACCGCCCTAAAGGTTCCATTTCCCAGGCATGGAGTGTGGGGGAATTATTAAGGATGAAATATTTAATCAATAATCTATAAAAAGATTTCTATGAAAGTTTTAATGTTTGGATGGGAATTTCCACCCCATATCTCCGGAGGTTTGGGTACGGCCTGTTATGGGTTGGTAAAGGGAATGGCCCACCACAAACAAGACCTGATATTCGTTGTTCCCAAATTGTGGGGGGATGAAGATCCATTGGCCGAATTTGTAAATGCCAGTGATGTGGAAATCGATTACAGGGAGCGCCGCTTCCGGGATATCTGGAAAAACCTCACCTACCTGGAGGTAAGTTCTTTTTTAATTCCCTACCTGAGTCCTGAAGAATACCAAAACCATACCGAAAGACTACTTAAAGACCAGGATGAATTGGAGTCCAGTGTGCTGGCCAATAAATTCTCCTTTAGTGGAAAATATGGCAAAGACCTTATCCTGGAGGTTTCACGCTACGCATTGGTAGCAGCCCAGATTGCAAAAAACAAAAAATTTGACCTGATCCATGCCCATGACTGGCTGTCCTTTCCCGCCGGAATAGCAGCCAAAAAAATGAGTGGCAAACCTTTGATTGCCCATGTACATGCTACCGAATTTGACCGCTCCGGACAAACGGTCAACCAAAGGGTATATGACATTGAGAGAGCAGGAATGGAAGCAGCAGATAAGATCATTGCTGTCAGCCAATTGACCAAGAATACCATCGTTTCCAAATACGGTATTCCCGAAGAAAAAGTGGTGGTGGTGCACAATGCAGTATTGGATACCAGTATCATCAAATCCAAAGAAAAGAAGAAGGTGCCCGAAAAGATTGTCACCTTCCTGGGAAGGATTACTTTTCAGAAAGGGCCGGAATATTTTGTGGAAGCAGCCTATAAAGTGATCAAAAAGGATGAAAATGTAAGGTTTGTCATGGCAGGTTCCGGGGATTTATTAAACCGGATGATCCAAAGGGTGGCGGAATTGAGAATCGGAACCAAATTTCATTTTACTGGATTTCTCAAAGGGGATGATGTGGACAAAATGTTTGCCCTCAGCGATGTTTATGTCATGCCTTCTGTTTCAGAACCCTTTGGGATTTCCCCATTGGAGGCCGTAAGGCACAACACTCCTGTGATTATTTCAAAGCAATCAGGAGTGGCCGAAGTCCTTCAAAATGCCGTTAAGGTTGATTTTTGGGATATAGATACCATGGCGGATGCCATTTTTGCGCTCCTCCACTACAACGGGATTTCCAAAATGTTTAAAGAGCTGGGTAGAGAAGAGCTGAAAAAGCTTAAATGGGAGCATGTGGCAAAAAAAGTAATCGATATTTATACGCAAACTGTTAATCAATAGGATATGAGAACCATTTGTTTTTACTTTCAAGTACATCAACCTTTCAGACTAAAGCCCTACCGGTTTTTTGAAATTGGTGATGATCATGATTATTGGGATGAATATGCCAATAGAAACATCATGAATAAAGTAGCAAAGAAATGTTATCTGCCCATGAACCGGCTTTTGTTGGAGCTCATCCATAAATACCAGGGCAAGTTTAAGGTTTGCTTTTCTCTGTCAGGAACGATACTTGATCAAATGGAGGCCTATACACCAGAGGTTTTGCACAGCTTTCAGGAGTTGGTGGCTACAGGACATGTGGAATTGCTCAATGAAACCTATGCCCATTCCCTGTGTGCACTTAAGAGCGAATCTGAATTCAGAGACATGGTGCAATTACATCAGGAGAAAATCAAACACCACTTCAACGGCTATGAACCCAAGGTTTTCAGAAATACAGAGTTGATATACTCCGACAGTATTGGAGAAATGGTAGCAGGGATGGGTTTTGAGGGCATCCTATCTGAGGGGGCCAAGCATATACTGGGATGGAAAAGCCCCAATTTTGTCTATGTCAATGCCCATGAACCCAAGCTTAAGGTTTTACTTAAAAATTTCCGGCTAAGTGATGATATCGCTTTCAGGTTTGGGGAGAAAACCTGGTCTGATTATCCCCTGACCACAGATAAATTTATCAATTGGCTGAATCAGGTGCCTCAGGAAGATGAAGTCATCAATCTTTTCATGGATTATGAAACCTTCGGAGAGCACCAATGGAAAGAGACCGGTATTTTTGAATTCATGCGACACCTTCCCGAAGCCATTCTCAATCGGACCAATTTTGGTTTTTCCACCCCCTCTGAAGTCATTGCCAATGCGTCTCCTGTAGGTAAAATCAATGTTCCAATTCCCATTTCCTGGGCTGATGAGGAGCGCGACTTGACTGCCTGGCTGGGTAATGACCTGCAGGATGAGGCTTTTGACCGCTTGTTTGAACTGGAAGGAAAGGTAAAAAAATCCAAAAACCCAGACATTCACAGGGATTGGCGTTACCTGCAGACCAGTGACCACTTTTATTATATGTGTACCAAATTCTTTTCGGATGGAGATATTCATGCCTATTTCAGTCCTTACGAAAGCCCATACGAAGCATTTATCAATTACATGAACGTGCTGAGCGATTTTATTTTGAGGTTGAAGCAAGATGAAAAGGAAAATGTCGCTGTGTAAACGATAGTCGCCAACAAAACTACAGAACAAACGACCCCTTCAAATAATAAGGGGTCGTTTTCTTTGTTAAGAAAAGCTGTAATTTACCTGACTTCCCCTATCCGGATCCAGGCTAATGCTGGCGTAAACTTCTATTTCCTGCTGCAGTCCCTCTACATGGCTGATGATACCCACTATGCGGTTTTCGTGTCTGAGGGCCTTCAGTGTTTCGAAGACAACCCGTAGCGAATTTCTGTCTAGTGCACCAAAGCCTTCATCCAGAAAAAAGAAACTTTGATCCGCCTGATTCAGGGATTTTACTTTTTCTGCCAGTGCTAAAGCCAGGCAGAGGGAGGCCTGAAAAGTCTGTCCGCCAGACAAGGTTTTGAGCAGTCTTTTTTTACCTCCATTCAGGTAATCCACAACCCAGAAAGTATTGTTGTCATCTATTTCCAGGCTCAGGCTGTTTTTGGTCAGTTTGGAGAATCTCAAGTTGGCGGTATTGCAAAGTTCCCGTAGATAAATTCGACTCACGTACTTCACAAACCCGCTTCCTTTAAACAATTGCTCCAGCTCCTTGAGGTAAGTCAATCTCAGCTCCAGTTTTTGAAATAATTGGCTGAGTCTCGCTTTTTCCTCCAGCTTTTCCCTGCTCTCCATGATCACCTGGCTCAAGAGGGTAAGCTGGTTTTTGATTTTTTCCAGGGCTTCTTTTTCAGCCAAATGTCGGGTAGTTAACTTTTCAAATACTTCCGGTTTGAAATCTTTTACACCCGGTGTTCCCTCTAAGGCTGAAATCCTGGATTTTACCACCGAGCACTTTCTTTCATGTTCCCGGATTTCCTGGTCTAACTGATCGGTGTCCATTTTGCGGGAGAAGAGCTGTATCAAATGCGTTGTGTCCGGAAAGCCCCATTCCTGCTGAAGGGAAACAAAGGTATAGTTGAGGTTTTTTAATTTTTCGGTCGCTTTTTCCTTTTTGGCTTTGAAATTTTCCAGATTGGCTTTATTCGTTGCCGCTCTATTCCGTGTATCAATCAGCACTTTTTGTTTGCTATCCAGGAGGTTGGCTGTTTCCCGGATATCATCCTGCACTTTTTCTATGGTTTGGCTTATGGTTTCCCTTGTTTTTTGAAGGTAAGCCCTGGTAAAATCCGGATCTGTGATTTCATCTTCCTTGGCTTTCAGGGTACTGTTCAAACTCAAAAGCTGCTGTTCTACTTCTTGAAACTCTTTTTGATCTTTCTCTATCTGTTGGCGCAATTGATCCAGTTTTTTTCTCAAGACCCTACTTTCATTTTGCAGGTCCCGCTGCTTTTGGAGTTCGGCTTCCAGTTTTTTCTGCCTGGCTTCAAGGGCTGGAAGATGAAGTATTCCCTGTTCCCCAAGCTTATGCTGAAGTTTCTCCAGCTGACCATTAACCCGCTGGAGCTCTTCGGTTTTGTTTTGATGTTTCTGGTTTTCGTTTGCTTTTTGCGTTTGCTGTACCAACAAATCCTGAGCCATCAGTTGCGTTTGGTCCAGCACTGTGGAAGCTTTCTTTAGCTTAGCTTTTACGTTTTCCAGTAATTCCTGTGACTGGTCCGGATTGAGCGGGGAAGGGTGCTCCGGGGATCCACATAAGGGGCATGGCTCTCCTTCCGTCAGTGCATGTGCGTGGTGTTGTAAGGCTTTTTTCTCAATTAATTTTTCTTTTTTTTCTTCCAGGGTTTGGATGGCTGTTTTCTGGTCAGTAATCCAATGGTCAAAATCCTTGTAATCCCCGGGGAGCTTTTTAATTATGGCATCCATTCCGGTTGTATACTGCTGAAGTTGCCGTTCAATGCCATTGATTTCTTCCTGGATTACAAGTGTTTGATCCTCAAGTGTCTTCCAGTCTTTGATGTCACTCTTGTATGCAGCCATTAATTCACTGCCTCCGGTATTTTCTGTTTTTTCAGCTTCCTGATCTGTAGTGGCCCACTGCTTCTCCAGGGTTTTCCACTTTTCCAGGGAGATTTCGAGTTGGGGTTTTAAGGCATCTATTTTGATCTGGGCGGCTTTTTGCTTTTCATGGATGGTCTGTATTTCCAATACCTTCTTAAGGTCCCTGATTTTAGCCTCCCTTTCCGATCTTTTATCTGCTTTCTCCCTCAGGTCAGCTTCTTCCTTTTGCAGGTTTGTGATTTCCTTTTCATAAGTCAGTTTGAAGCGAGAACAATCCGTGAACCCTATACTGGCTTCCTCCAGGCTTAGTTCTTCGTCTTTTATTTTTTCCCAGACCGGCCATAAATGGGTCCTGGCACGAAGAAATTCCTTCAGTTCCGTTTTCTTTTTCTCGATATCCGGGATTTGTTTCTCCAGGCTTTCCCAGGATTGTATTTGGGATTTTAGCTCCAGGTGCTTTTCTTTGATACCCTCCATCTGCTGCATCTCCCCGCTCGTTTGTTCAAAGGATTTCTCCTGTTTCTTCAATTCTTTCCTAAGGCCTTGCTGCTCATCCATTTTGTCAGATAGCATCTCCGGAGTCAGTTGTTCCAGGGCTTCCAATTGGGTTTTCAGCTTGATCATTTCCTCTCTGGCCTTTTTAAATAAGGTGCCCGTTTTACCGGATAGGTCAAACCGCTCCAGGCCAAACAATTCTTTCATCATGTCGGCACGGGGTCTGGGAGTCAGGTCAATGAACTCCCTGAACTTGCCCTGAGGTATGATCACCGTTTGCTTGAAGTGTTCTTTCTTCATGCCAATGATAGCTTCTGCTTTTTCCTGAACGGGCAGCATTTCACCATCCTGTTTTTTGTAAAACGTATGCGCTGCAGGTCGGATTTCATCAAAATTCTTGGGGTTCCTTTTGACCTCATACCTCGCCAGGTAGCTGTAATTGTGATTTTTTCCTGCAGTAAATTCAAAGTTAATCAGCAAAAGATCACTTTGCAGGTTGATCATACTGTTTTTTTCCCCCTTGTCAGACAGCCTTTCGGTGCTGCCGTAAAGTGCCAGCAAAATCGCTTCAAGGATGGATGATTTGCCACTTCCTACGGCTCCGAAAATGCCAAAAAGCCCTGCGGCGGTAAGTTGGCTAAAATCTATGGTCTGGGGTTCTTTATAAGAGTAGAGTCCCTGAAGGGTGAGTTTTATGGGAATCATGGGTTTTCTTTTTGACTGATCACTTCTTTAAAAATAGTGGTTAATTCCGGGTTGGGGTTTTGCCCTTTTTCGTCCTGGTAATACATCTCGAAAAGGCTTACCATATCTTTTTCCAGATCTGCCAGCTGCAATTGCTGCTCCGTATTCCCCATTTTGTTTTTGATTTGCGGAATAAGATTGATGATGCCATCATGTGCTTTCATCAGGCTACGTCTGGTAGCCGCATCGATAGAGTGCTCTGTTTCATAAGTAAGTTCTACAAAGCAATTCGGATGTGCAGCCAGCCAATCCAGCGCAGTTGGCAAGTCTGAAAAGGTTTTTCGTTCCAGGGTCCTGCCCTGGTTAAGGGGTATGGCTTCATAACTGACTGCCTCTCCAGGTTTGGCATCAATGAGGACCACTTGTTTTTGCTGACCGGCTTCACTAAAGGAATAAGCCAGTGGGGAACTCGCATATACCACCGGGCATGGTGTTTTGCTGGCGGCATGGTATCGGTGCAGGTGTCCAAGGGCTGCATATTGTACCTGATCGGGTATGTTGTGCGTGTAGAGGGCCTGGGTTCCTCCCAGGTGAAGGATAGGCCGCTCACTTTCCGGTTCCGGCTCCGGTTTCTCTCCTTCCTTTACGAAGAAAAAATGGCCTAAAAAAAGGTTGACACCACTTTTGTCGCAGTATTTGTCGGCGAGGGCTTTCCATCTTCCGGCCAAAAGATTTCTAAGTTCATTCTCCCTGTCTTTTTCTCCCAGATAGGTGCGAAGCAGGGTTTCATTGGCATAGGGGGCGAGCAGTATCCGGACAGGAAAATCCACCTCCGGTAATTTCAGAGACACGAATCCGGGGTCAGATGCCATGATTTCCAACCCATTATCCAATTCCCCCTGCGGGATTACCGTATCGTATTTACCATAGAAAAATATTCCCATTTCCCTGGCCAGGGGATCTGGTGCCTCAATGAACTGGGTGCTGTCATGATTGCCCGAGATGGCTATAACGGGACGTTTTCCGTAATTGGAAAGTTTTCTCAGGGTCCGGTATAGTAGTTCTACCGCTTCATGGCTGGGGTTGAAACTATCGAAAATATCCCCGGCGATCAACACCAGGTCCACTTCAAAGGATTCAGTAATGGCGGTGATTTCTTCCAATACCAGGATTTGTTCATCAAACCTCGAAACATCCTGAAGTTTTTTGCCCAAATGCCAGTCTGCCGTATGTAAAATTTTCATTGGTATAAAAAATGAAGTAAGAAAACATTAATTGAAGCTTAAATTTACTGCAAAGCAGGGGTAGGGCAATAGGAATTGATGAAATTTACTTATAGAAATGGTGGGTATTTGAGAAAAAATACCAAAATTGGCCCTGGAAATCTGTCGAAAGGCGGATGGTTGGGGATGTTGGTCGTAACTGTTGAATTTTATGAAATTGATTTTAGGACTTTTGATGATCAGTCAGTTGGCTGTTTTTTCTACTTCAAGCGCCCAATCCCCTTTTACAGCCCCGGATTCCCTTTTGGTTATTCAGGAGGGGATTGCGAGTTACTACGGCACCAGGTTTCATAACCGGATGACAGCCAATGGGGAGATATATGACATGTGGGAATTCACTGCAGCTCATAAACACCTGCCGTTTGGTACCCTGCTGAAGGTTACCAACAAGAACAATGGCCACCAGGCCATTGTTCGGATCAATGACCGTTTACCTAAATCTTCTACCCGTATCATTGATTTGTCAAAAGGAGTAGCCCAACAGCTGGATATGGTAAATGATGGGATCGTTCCGGTTCGTTTGGAATTGCTCAGCCACCATGCCATTGATTGGGTGAGGAAGCAGTACAGGAAGGTGCCTGAAGACATTCGCCTGAGAAGTTATTTCCAAGGGGTGGCCTACCAAAAAGATCAGGAAATTATCAAAAAGCCATTGAGATAAAGCAATAGGAGGGCTGTAATTGGCATGCTGTTTTCTTACCTGATTTAAGGTTTTTTGAACAAAATCACATGCCATTCCAAATTTTATACCAGAGCGGGTATGGGGCCATGGTCGTTACAGATTATTGTTTTACTTTTGGATACTCAAACGCCAACTAAACACCCTTCTATATGCGCAAAGTGAAAGCCAAAAAGCATCTGGGGCAGCATTTTCTCACGGACCTGCAAGTGGCGGAGAGAATAGCGGGTTCACTTTCAGGTCACCAACAGGTGAAGAAGGTATTGGAAATAGGGCCAGGCATGGGTGTATTGACTGATTTCCTGGTACAGCAGCCCTGGGAATTATTTCTGATTGAAATTGACGAAGAGTCTGTGGACTACCTGCTGGAGAAATATGCCGACCGGGACCTTAAAGTGATCAAGGGGGATTTTCTGCATCGTGAATTCCGGACCCTGTTTGATGAGCCCTATGCCATTATTGGTAATTTCCCATACAATATTTCCAGCCAGATTTTTTTCAGGGTTTTGGAGGAAAGACATCACGTATCCGAAATAGTAGGGATGTTACAAAAAGAGGTAGCGGAGCGGATTACTTCAAAAAAAGGAAACAAGACTTATGGCATATTGAGTGTATTGCTTCAGGCCTATTATGAGGTAGAATATTTATTTTCCGTACCACCTGAGGTTTTTGACCCACCTCCCAGGGTAAACAGTGGCGTGATCCGTTTGAAAAGGAATGCAATCAATAAGCTGGATTGTGACGAAAAGCTGTTTTTCAGATTGGTCAAGCAGGCATTCAATACCAGAAGAAAAACCCTGCGCAATGCTTTGAAGCCCCTGGGACTTTCAGAGGCGTTTAAAAATGAAAGCATGCTGGACTTAAGGGCAGAGCAGCTGGGGGTGGAAGAATTTGTTTATTTAACCCAACAACTGCAAGCATCTTGGAAGCAATAAAATCATTCGAACTCTCCAAAGAGTATTTGGAGGCCTTGAGGGAAAGCATAGCCAATGAAAACAGCGTTTTCATCCAGGAGTCCATGCAGGATGCCAATAGAGCTGATGTGGCCGCCCTTTTGGATGAACTGGACATGGAAGAGGCACTATTTGTGCTTCGTGCCCTGGATCCTGATTTTTCGGCTGATATCCTGATAGAGCTGGATGAAGACTCACAATACAAAGTGATCACTACCATTCCGCCTGAAGAACTGGCTACACTCATCGATCACATGGATTCTGATGATGCAGTGGATGTCCTGAACCAATTGGTGGTTAATGACCGGGAGGCCGTGATCAGCCACTTGGAAAAGAAGGAAAAATCCCTGTACATCATCGAGCTGTTGCGGTATGATGAGGACAGTGCAGGTGGATTAATGGCCAAAGAGATTATTAAAGCCAACCTGAACTGGACCGTGGTGCAAACCATTGAGGAAATTCGCAGGCAGGCAGAGAATGTTGAAAAGATTTTTTCCATATACGTGGTGGATAATAAGGAGAAACTTTTGGGAAGAATAGCGCTAAAAAAACTAATTCTGGCTTCTTCTGATACCAAAGTAGCAGACCTGTATGAGGACAATATCATTTCTGTACCCACCTATATGGAAGGAGAAGAGGTAGCAGAAATCATGCGTCGCTATGACCTGGAAGCAGTGCCGGTAGTGAATGTTAAAAACAAATTGGTAGGCCGGATTACGGTGGATGATATCCTTGACCTGATCAGGGAGCAGGCCGAAGAAGACATTCAGGCCATGACGGGTTTTTCAGACGATGTAGAAGAGTCTGATTCTATCTACAGATTGTCCCGGGCACGGCTTCCCTGGCTGCTCATTGGGATGGTAGGAGGACTGATGGGAGCAGGATTTATCGGTTTTTTTGAAGAAGGATTAAATGCGGTTACAGCCCTGGCATTTTTTATACCCCTGATCACCGCTACCGGAGGGAACGTAGGTATTCAATCATCCACCCTGGTCGTACAAAGCCTGGCCAATAAATCGGTATTTGAGGATAGCCTGACCAAGCGGTTTTTCAAGGTACTGCTGGTGGCCGTATTGAATGGCCTGGTATTGGCGGCATTTGTGTTTGCCACGGTGGTATTCCTTTACGGACAAGAAACTAAATTTGGACTGGTGGTAGCCATAGCCCTGTTTAGTGTGGTCTTGCTGGCTTCTTTTATGGGTACATTGACACCCATTATTTTGGATAAGATTGGAATCAATCCTGCCATGGCCTCAGGTCCTTTTATCACTACCGCCAATGACCTGCTCGGACTGGGCGTTTACTTTGGTGTGGCCACGCTTTTGTTAAACCTTTAATTCATCATGAGAATACTGATCATTGATCAAATGCATGAAAGCATTGTTCCTTTACTGGAAGAAAAGGGACACCAGGTCGATTACCGGCCTTCCATAGAGAGGAAAGAAATATTGGCTTGCCTTGCCCATTATGAAGGCTTAGTGATCCGTTCCAAGACTCCTATAGATCGCTCCTTGTTGGAAGAGGGCCCGGATTTGCAGTTTGTCGCCCGAGCAGGAGCAGGCCTGGACAACATCGATCTGGATTATCTGGAGGAGAACAACATAGCGCTGTACCATGCGCCGGAGGGTAACCGGGACGCTGTGGCCGAACATGCCATTGGCATGCTGCTGGCCTTATTTAACCACTATATACAGTCAGATCAACAGGTGCGAAGGGGGATATGGGACAGAGAAGCCAATAGGGGAGAAGAACTAGCCGGTAAAACGGTAGGTATCTTTGGCTTTGGGAACATGGGAGAAGCTTTTGGCAGAAAACTCCGTGGTTTTGATGTGGAGATCCTGGCTTACGATAAATACAAGAGCGGATTTGGAAATGCATGGGTGAAGGAATGTGATTTCAAGACCCTCCAGGAAAAAGCGGATGTTTTAAGCATCCATGTGCCCCTTACTGCAGAAACAAAGTATTTTTTCAACAGTGAAGTGATGGCAGGCTTTAAAAAGCCATTTTACCTGATCAATACGGCCAGAGGTGAGGTTATCCGCATGGATACCCTTAATGAAGCCTTGCAAAACGGTGTTTTAAGAGGAGCCCTTTTGGATGTGTTGGAAAAGGAAAAACTCCAGGCTTTGAGTGCTGCGGAAAGGCTATCTTTTGAAAAGTTGACCGAAAGGAAGAATGTCATTTTTTCACCCCATGTAGCCGGGTGGACAAGGGAGTCTTACCTCAAAATAAACCAGGTACTGGTAGCCAAGATCAGCGGGACCTGGAGGGGGTAAAGACCTAATAAAAGGGCCGTTAAATTGTAAAATAAGAATTCTTACTTTATCTTTGCTTATACAAAAATACAGGAAGCATAAGGGAACGGTCTCAAAGTTGAGACCGTTATTTTATTTAATGTCAGGCTATTAATTAATTGATATGGGAAACATACAGTATTACACAGAAGAAGGGTTGAAGAAACTCAAGGACGAGCTTCAGCAACTCAAGACCAAAGGCAGATCTGATATCGCCAGGCAAATCGCAGAAGCCAGAGACAAAGGTGATTTGAGTGAAAATGCAGAATACGATGCTGCCAAAGATGCCCAAGGTCACCTGGAACTTAAGATTGCCAAACTGGAAAATGTACTTGGAAATGCCAGGGTTCTGGACAATTCCAAAGTGGACACCTCCAAAGTCAGTATCCTCTGTACCGTAAAGATCAAAAACATCAAAAACGGCATGACCGTAAGTTATACCCTGGTGTCTGAGGAAGAGGCCGACTTGAAAGCGAATAAAATTTCACTGGCATCCCCATTTGGTAAAGGCCTACTGGGTAAAAAGGTAGGTGAAATTGCGCAAATACAAGCACCTGCCGGTAAGCTTGAATTTGAAATATTGGATATCAGTTACTAAATTTCATCCCGATAGCATTGCATCGGGATTTTTTTGTACAGAATAATTAAGCTCCTGAATCATGTCTTCCATATTTACTAAAATCATTAATAGAGAAATTCCGGGATACATTGTCGCCGAAGATGAGCAACACATAGCTTTCCTGGATATCATGCCTTTGGTCAAGGGACACTTACTGGTAGTACCCAAAAAAGAAATTGATTACATTTATGACCTGGAGGATGAGCTGTACAGCAGCCTTCACCTTTTTGCCAAAAAGGTAGCCAAGGCGCAGGAGAGTGTAGTACCTTGTACCAGAATTGGCGTGGCCGTTATCGGCCTGGAAGTCCCCCACGTCCACATTCACCTGGTGCCATTAAGGAGTATGGATGATATCAATTTTAACCGACCCAAGTTAAAAGTTCCCTCGGAGGAAATGGAGTCATTAGCAAAAAAAATCAAGGCTTCATTTGATAACGCTTGACAATAGCGGGATTTTTTGTCCCCAGGCCGGGATTTACATAGATCCATGGAAGCCGGTGGATAAGGCGATCATCACGCATGCCCATGCCGACCACGCCCGCTGGGGGATGAAACACTACCTGGCACAAGATCAATCCAAAGAAATTTTGAAATACCGCCTGGGTGCAGGCATACAGCTGGAAACGCTCCCCTATGGAAAACAAATAAGTATAAATGGGGTAAAGCTGTCTTTACATCCTGCAGGGCATATCCCCGGATCTGCGCAGGTCAGGCTAGAATACCAGGGGCAGGTTGCTGTCATCAGTGGTGATTATAAAACCGAAGCCGATGGTATCAGCAGCCCTTTTTCTCCGGTTCCTTGCCATATCTTTGTATCAGAATGCACCTTTGGTTTACCGATTTACCGTTGGGAGCCGCAGGATAAAATTTTCACTGAACTGAATCAGTGGTGGGAAAACAATTCCCGGGAAGACCGGTGCTCCGTGGTGTTTGCCTACTCATTGGGAAAAGCCCAGCGGATCCTCCGGCACCTGGAGATGGATCTGGGTCCTGTCTTTGCTCATGGCGCCATCTGGAACACCAACGAAGCCCTGGCAGCAGACGGAATAGTTTTACCTGAGATCCAGAAAGTAAGCCGTGAAATACCTAATAAAAATTACAGGAAGGCTTTGATATTGGCTCCACCTTCTGCCGCAGGAAGCCCCTGGATGAAACAGTTTGCGCCATTCCGGACTGCTATTTGTTCGGGTTGGATGAATATCAGAGGGGCCAGGAGGAGGAGGGCCGCCGATGCAGGCTTTGTATTGTCCGATCATGCCGACTGGACCGGTCTGAATCAAACCATAGCCGCCACCGGAGCGAGCAAGGTATACCTGACCCATGGTTTCAATGAGGTTTTTGCCAGGCATTTGCGGGAAAATGGATGGGATGCAGAAGCACTGGACACCCTTTTCAAAGGGGAGTCTTCCGATGCTGAGGACGATTGATATTGGCATTGATCCAAACATTCTTTTGAAAATTGCCTTTTTTATTTCGGGATTTGGTAGGGGCTGGTTAACTTTGCGCATGGCCGAACAGATTCTGATTCTTGACTTTGGTTCCCAGTACACCCAACTAATTGCCAGGCGGGTCAGGGAGCTGGATGTATATTGTGAAATTCATCCTTATAATAAAATCCCACCCCTTACTTCTGATATCAAAGGAGTCATTTTATCAGGGAGTCCCTGCTCGGTTAGAGATGAGGGGGCTCCGGATCTGGACCTGGATGTTTTCAGGGGTAAGCTCCCCATATTGGCTGTATGTTATGGGGCGCAATTGATGGCGCAGAAATACGGTGGTAATGTGGCACCCTCAGAAATCAGGGAATATGGACGAGCCAGTCTTTCCCATCTGGATACCCATGCCCACCTTTTCAAGGAAATGACCCATGGCTCCCAGGTATGGATGTCTCATGGGGATACCATCAAGGAACTGCCTGAGGGTTTTGATGTCATTGCCAGTACTCCATCAGTAAGGATTGCTGCCTATAAAATTCAGGGAGAGGAAACCTACGGTATTCAATTTCATCCGGAGGTGACCCACTCTACGGAAGGAAAGAATTTGTTGAGGAACTTTGTGGTGCAGATCTGTGACTGCTCTCAGGATTGGACCTCAGATGTATTCATAGACATCACCGTAGATGAATTGAAAAAAACCATTGGTACCGACCGGGTAGTGATGGGGCTTTCCGGAGGGGTTGATTCCTCTGTGGCAGCTACCCTGATTCACCGGGCTATCGGGGACCAGCTTACCTGCGTGTTTGTGGACAATGGCTTGTTGCGAAAGAATGAATTTGAAGAGGTATTGGATTCCTACAAGGACATGGGACTGAATGTGATTGGCGTTGATGCCAGACAAAAGTTTTATGATGCCCTGAAGGGAATATCTGATCCTGAAGGAAAAAGAAAAGCTATAGGAAGGACATTTATTGAAGTTTTCGATCAGGAAGCCCATAAAATCAAGGAAGTCAAGTGGCTGGGGCAAGGCACCATTTATCCGGATATAATTGAATCTGTCTCCGTAAACGGACCTTCTGCCACCATCAAATCACATCACAATGTGGGAGGATTGCCGGATTTCATGAACCTGAAAGTGGTGGAGCCACTGAAAACCCTGTTTAAGGATGGGGTAAGGGAGGTAGGCAAGGCCCTGGATATAGCGGATGCCATCATCGGGCGGCATCCTTTTCCCGGCCCGGGTCTGGGAATCAGGATATTGGGGGATATTACTCCTGATAAGGTTCAGACCCTCCAGGAGGTAGATCACATATTCATACAGGGACTCAAAGAGGCAGGCCTATATGACCAGGTCTGGCAGGCCGGAGCCATTCTGCTTCCGATTCAGTCGGTAGGCGTCATGGGTGATGAAAGAACCTACGAAAGGGTGGTAGCCCTTAGGGCAGTTTCTTCCGTTGATGGCATGACCGCAGATTGGATCCATCTTCCCTATGAGTTTTTGGGAAAAGTGTCCAACGACATCATCAATAAAGTGAAAGGAGTCAACCGGGTAGTGTATGATATCAGTTCCAAGCCTCCTGCCACCATTGAATGGGAATAAATTTCCACGAAACCTGAAATGAGATTGCTTCAAAAACCACTAAATTCGAATTTCAGTCGCCAAAGCTGTACCTTTAAAAAAAAGGTATGAAATTTGACTGACCTTGCCTATAAAAATCTGCCAATCATGAAAATAATTCTATCCGCCATCTTTTTTTTATTTTCCTTAGGACTGGTACATGCCCAGGAGGAATCTGCCAATTACGAGCGTGCCAGGGAGTTCATCGATCAGGAAAACCATGTGGAAGCCATGGAGCTGTTAAGACCCTATCTCGACCGGGAAAAGTATGGTAACCTCTCTGGTTTTGCCAGGTACCACTTTGCCCGTGCTGCTTATGGCAACAGGCAGTATGAATTGGCTAAAAATGCCCTCCTTATGCTGCTGGAACAAAGGGATTGGACTGCTTCGGATGAAGCCCGGTATTTGTTGGCACTGTCTCACTTTCAGTTATCTGCGCCTTCCGAGGCCCTGAAGCAAATAGCAGCCATAAGCTCGGAGGAATTAAAATCCGAGGCATATAAAGCAAGTTATGAGTTTTTAAAGGTTAGTTCGTCCAGCGTATTGGCTGCCCAATATGGCCAATACCCTGATAATATGGGTTTGGTAATGGCCTTGAAACAAGTGCTGGAATCACAGAGATCCATGTCCAGCAATGAGCGGACGGTTTATGAGGAGATAAGAAGGAAGGCATTTGAAATAGGTGATGCTGGTCCCGCAGGGGAAAAAGACCAGGTATTGGATATTGCGGTGATATTACCTTTCAATTATGAGGGAGGTTCGGGAGTAGGATCACTTATGGAAAATAACTTTGTATTGCAATTGTATCAGGGGATTCAACTGGCCCTGGAGGAAGCAAAAGAAGAAGGCGTGGAGCTTAATTTCCAGACTTTTGACACCGAGCGGAATGCTGAGAAAGTAAGGGCCATCCTCGGAGATTCTTTTTTGAAAAAGGCTGATATTATCTTGGGACCGATCTATCCGGAAGAGACCGCCCTGGTAGCTGAATTTGCCAATTTGTATCAAATTCCTCAGGTCAACCCCCTTTCCAATATGGACGAAAACATCAGGGAATTTAGCCACTCTTATTTGTTCAGACCCTCCGTCCAATCCATTAGCGAGAAAGTGATTGACTACTGCAAAAGGTTTGAAGGAAGAAGGATTGCGCTCGCTTATTCAGGTGCAAGCAGGGATGAACAATTGGCCAGATTATTTGCTGAGATGGCCGGAAGAAGTGGCTTGCAGATTATCGAAAACAAGAAGATCAGTACACCCGATATGCGGGATTTTTTTGAAAGCCTGGGCTTGCGAAATGACGAGGATCCTGAAGTAGACCTGATGGTGATTTTCTCGGATGACCCCAATGTAGCCTCCCCGGTTTTTGCCATGGTGGAATCTCTGGGGTCCAGCATTCCTGTAGTGGTTATGGAAAGTTGGTTGTATTTCAATTTTGCAAACTATGAAATGATGGAAACACAGAACTTCCATTTTGTAGGTAACAATACGGTGGATTTTAATGATGAAATTCTGGATGAGTTCAGAAATCGTTATATGGAAACCTACAAAACCTATCCTTCTTCCTATGTGTACATAGGGTATGAATTGGCCGATTTTGTCAGCCAGGTGATTAACGGAAGTAAGGGCTTTGAGTTTCAGGCTAACCTGGATCGAAGCGGTTATCAGGAGGGAAAGCTGACTTTCGGATTTGACTTTTCCGGGAAGAGATCCAATCATTTTGTGCCCATTTTGAGGCTTGAAGAAGGAGTTTTGACCATTGAAGAAGAATAAATCAGATATGATTACAGAAAAAAGCAAACAACTTTTCGAAAAAGCCAAAAATTTTATACCAGGAGGGGTCAACTCTCCCGTAAGGGCTTTCAAGGCTGTGGGAGGAAACCCCCTTTTTATTTCCAAAGCTGATGGTCCCTATATTTTTGATGCAGATGGCAATCGGTTTATAGAGCTGATTAACAGCTGGGGTCCCATGGTATTGGGCCACAATCATCCTGAAGTCCGGGAGGCGGTGATCAAGGCCATGGAAAATGGAACCTCCTTTGGCGCACCTACAGCACAGGAGGTGGAAATTGCCGAATTGATTACCAGGATGGTACCCTCTGTGGAAAAAGTAAGGATGGTCAATAGTGGGACAGAGGCTACCATGTCCGCAATAAGAGTTGCCAGAGGATATACAGGTAAGGATAAATTTATCAAGTTTGAAGGAAACTATCATGGTCATGGAGATAGTTTTTTGATTGCTGCCGGATCTGGAGCCATTACCATGGGAAATCCGGATTCCCCGGGTGTGACCCGGGGAACAGCCATGGACACCTTGTTAGCCCCCTATAATGATTTAGAAAAAGTAAAGTTGCTGGTAGAGGCCAATAAGGATGAAATTGCAGCCATGATTCTGGAGCCGGTAGCCGGAAACATGGGTTGTGTTTTACCGGAGCCGGGATTTCTGGAAGGTTTGAGAAAAATCTGTGATGAAGAAGGGATAGTCCTGATTTTTGATGAAGTCATGACAGGCTTCAGATTGGCCAAAGGGGGAGCACAGGAAGTCATGGGTGTGAAGCCTGACCTGACCACCATGGGTAAGATCATTGGTGGGGGAATGCCTGTGGGAGCCTATGGAGGAAGAAAGGAGATCATGGAGTTTGTGTCTCCGGATGGACCGGTCTATCAGGCAGGAACCCTCTCCGGAAACCCAATAGCCATGGCTGTCGGACTGGCCATGTTGCAACACCTG